>Ga0207882_1000026_pt1 | contig 142080 bp, 128 predicted proteins | sample MalvirmetaMSP103_FD_184228 | JGI IMG/M metagenome (GOLD analysis project Ga0207882, IMG submission 184228) | Marine viral communities from the Deep Pacific Ocean - MSP-103 (SPAdes) | ecosystem: Environmental > Aquatic > Marine > Oceanic | place: Pacific Ocean | collected 2011-05-15 | reverse complement strand
GTTCGGCAATATTATCCGAACGCTGAAATCTCTATTGGTGACGGGCTGAATTATCTCGGATCGAGTGTCAACTATTCAGGTATTCTAAGTCCAGAGCGGGCACAACACGATCTCGGTTTCAGTGCCAACACTGATCTTTCTTCGGCCATCGGAAAATACTACGAGGCGCTGTCTTAAGACTTGTTCGAACTGATCCATTCGATTTTCGGTGCGACGGCCTGCTGCATAGCAAGGCCCCGACAAGCCCTCCCTGCGCTCCACGGCTTTGCCTCGGTCTTCATTCCCCCGATTTACGAAACTGTGAATCGAGTCCAAGAGAGTGGAAGAAGGTTTAGATTTTCTGGCATCTCAGTCAGCGATTGAGACACCACAGGTAAACGAAAGCCGACGCTTTATGAAAAGCGTCGGCTCTTGTTTTAAGGTTGGTTCTACAATCACATGTTTATGAAAGTGTCTGCACGAACTCGTTCTTGCCGTCTTTGATGACGCGGTGGAGGAAGTGGCGATTCAGCTGATCCCCTTGGCTGTCAAAATCACAATCAGCGCCGGCACCGACATAGGCTATCGTCTCACCGGCCCGCAGCATCTTTAATGCTTCGATCCCGTCGCTGACCAGTGCCCCAGGAGGATTGGCGATTTCGGGGACGGATTTTGTCCAGACCGCGCTTTCGTCGGTTCCCGCCTTCTCGATAGCAAGTGCGGCGGTCCACACCTGATCAAAGGCATTTCCGGCAAAGAGGAATACCGTATCCTCAGGTTCCCCCATATCTTTGATAAACTTCTTGTAAACAGGACTCTTCAGTGGTGGCGCCGGTTGGTAGTGATCGATGCCTTCCGCGACTTCCGCACCAACACTTTCCAGGAAACGGCCATTTGCATCTGCTGCAATCGACAGCGAGCAAATCTTGCTGGTAAAGCCACCGCGATAGACTTCTTTCATGATCGAAGAAAAATCCGTCAGCAGGCCGGGGATGAAAACGGCATCTGGTTCCGCGCTGAAAATCTTTTCGACTTCCGCACGATAAGAGGGTTGTTCCGGCAGATAGGTGAGATTGTCTACGATCTCGCCGCCGCCCTTTTTTACTTCCGCAACAAACGGGTCAATCATGCTATCGATGAAAGGGTTCTGCTGTGACAGAACCGATATTTTCTTATGGCCGCGCTGTAGCAGGATTTTGCCACCAACCGGGCCCCATTGGGTTGATTTGGCCTGGAAGCGCCAGATCAAACCGCCATGTTCCTGCTCTGTCACGGCATTGGCTGCACAACTGATCATCATTACTTTTTTCGCATCAATCAGAAGCTGTTTGGACGCCATGGCAATCGGGCTGCCCCAATAGCCAATGATGCAATTCACATCATTCACTTCCAGCAACTTCTTAGTCGCTGCTGCACCGGCTGTCGGGTTGGATTCTGAGTCCTCGATAAAGAGCTCAATCATCCGTCCGCCCAGCAATCCACCATTTTTGTTGATGGTATCAACCGCCAGTTTTGCAGCTTTCTCCATTTCGGGCCCATAGGCACCCGTGGATCCCGTGAAGGGGATAACCATACCGATTTTGATGGGGCCTTCCGCTGCCCAGGAGGGTCGGATGAAAGGCGTTGAGAGGGTCGCGACACCGGCAACTGCCACGCCCGTTTTCAAGAGGTGACGGCGGCTGAGAGTGGAAAGGAAAACATCTTTGGTCTTCATATCGGCTATTCCTTTGTTTGAGTGTAGGGAAGGTACATGGAATGGGTTATCAGGTTGGCGCCTGGGTAAGTTCTGGTTCGATTTCCAGCATCAAGGCATCGTTAAAGCGATTGAAGAAGCCACACAGGGCGATGCGCAGTGTCAGTTCGACGATTTCCGCCTCGGTGAATTCCGCCCGAAGTCGGTCAAACATCGCATCCCGGATACGCCCAGGTGTGTTGGTAACAGCGATTGTGTATTCGACGACAAGCTTGTCGACAGGGCTCAGCTCCGGATGCTCCTGATAGTCCAGTAATGTCTCGATTCCGGCTTCTGAAATGCCATCTACCCGCAAATGCGGTGAATGATGGGCGACGCAGTAATCGCAGGCATTCAGTTTTGAGACGCAGACGACGGCAAGTTCAATGTAACGCCAGGTAATGCCCTGGCGCTGTTTCAATTCCATCAGCATGGCGGCCAGATGCTGTGTTGGGGGAACATGGGCCAGAACCTGGGCCTGATTGTTGAATGGTCCATATTCCGTACCGTATTTTTTCAGCACGGCCCCTGCATCCGGCGGCAAGTTTTCGTAAGGCATAGGGCTGATACGGGTCATGGTTGATCCTTCCGGTCATTTGGCAAATGGGTGGGGGTCGTGGGGGCGGTGGCTCGATATTCACGGACCAAACCCTGAGGGCGGTAGATCAACAGCAGGATCAGGCCGCCCCCGATCAATATCAGGCGGATTGCTGCAATCTGACTGTTGTCCAGAATGTCGATGACATCCTTTAGGAAGCGGGTTGCTTCCAGCAGCACCATGATGGAACAGGCACCCAGAATAAGGCCCGAATGCGACCCGCGCCCGCCGGCGATAACAGCCATAAAGGCATAGACGGTCATGATGGCACTGAACTGGCTGGGATCAATGTAACTGAACTGGAACGCCTGCAGAGATCCCGCAATACCGGTAATTCCGCCCCCGATCGCGAAAGCCTTCACCCGCATAAGCAGGACATTCCGGCCTAGGCTTGCGGCGACTACCTCATCATCGCGAATGGCGCGCAATGCCCGCCCGAATGGCGCGCGGGTTGCCAGTTCAAGGCCAGCAAACACAACAAGAACGACCAGAACACAGACTGCCAGATAAAATTTCTCGTAATGATCGGTTCCAATGACATCCACCAGAGGGCGGGGAATGCCCGGCAATCCAAGTGCGCCGCCGGTCAACCAAGCCTCATTCAGCGTGATAAGACGGATCACTTCTCCAAAGCCAAGCGTGACGATGGCCAGATAATCATCCGATAATCGGAGGGATATCAGCGATAACAGCGCGCCCATCACGGAACAGATCACAATCGCGGCGGCAACTGCCACGAAAACGCCTGTGCCATTCAGCATCAGAATTGCCGTTGTATAGGCACCCAGCGCGACAAAGCCTGACAATCCGAAATTGACCATACCGCACATGCCCCATTGGACATTCAAGGCCATGGCGATCAGGACTGCGATAGAGACCAGGGTCATGATTGTTGTCAGATATCCGATCATTTGACGATCTCCCGCCGCCCCAGAAGGCCTGTTGGACGCACAAGCAGGACCAGGGCCACGACCATAAAGGCAATGGCGCTGCGATAATTTGGATCGACGATCAGTGTCGCCAGTTCCCCAACAATACCTAAAGTCAGGGCACCAATGACGGCCCCTACAGGACTGCCAAGACCGCCCAGGATGGCTGCAGCGAAACAGACGATGATGTAATTCCACCCCAATTGTGGGTCGATCGCACGGTCCATGCCGATCAAAACACCAGACGCGGCGATCAGCATTCCAGATAGGCACCAGGTGGCACCAATAACCCAATTGGCATCAATGCCACGGGCTGCGGCCAGGTTTGGGTTGTCTGCCACGGCCCGCATCGCCCGCCCCAGAGAGGTGTGCTGAAGAATGAAATAGACCATTGCCATGGCACTGATGCTGACCCCGGCGGTCACCAGCAACTCATAATTTATCCGCAGTCCCATAACGCGATAGGGGCGCGCCAACGGTATTTCGAAGCTGCGTGCATCATTGCCAAAGAACAGCCTGCAAATATTTTCCAAAACAAAGGACAGGCCCATGCTGGCCACCAACAACGTGACGGGGCCCCGGGTCCGTAAAGGTTTAAAAACGGACAGGTCACAGATCAGGGCGATCAGCGGGAACAGCAAGAGTGTCAGGGCGGCAGCTAGGATCAGGGACATTCCCAGAAGTGTGTTGAAACTCCATGCCATATATGCCGCCATGGTCAACATTGCGCCAATCGCAAAATTGGGGAACCGTAAAATCCCGAATGTCAGCGAAAGGGCCATTGCTGGTAGTGCAATGATCAATCCCGTTCCCAAACCATTGATAATCAGCTGACCCACGTCTTATGACTCCCGAAGAAATAGTTCATGCAGATCACCTCGTTCGCGCAGTGTTTTTGCATCGGATTGATATCGGACCGATCCATTGACCAGGACCAGCGCGCGATCTGAATAGGGCAGGGCCATGGCCACATTCTGTTCGACCATAATCACGGTTGTGCCCAGATTGTTGACGGCTTTGACCTTGTCGAAAATCTCGATTACCAGCTTTGGTGAAAGACCTGCGGAAGGTTCGTCCAGCAGCAGGATATCGGGAGAGGATATAAGCGCGCAGGCAAAAGCCAGCATTTGCCGTTGCCCGCCGCTCAAGTTTCCAGCCAAAAGAGTCTGTCGGTTTGCTATGTCTGGAAACAGTTCCAGAACGCGCTCTCGTTCCAGGTAACCGGCGCGCCCCCTGAGCCCTAGAAACTCTGTCGACAGCTTCAGGTTTTCCGCAATTGTCATATTCCGGAATACATTGAATTCCTGAGGAACATAGGCCATGCCCTCACCGACACGCTGGGGTGCCTTGAACGTCGTCACATCTTTCCCAAACAGCGTGATGGCGCCTTTCCGAATGGGAACGATCCCGGCCAGCACCTTGATCAGGGTGGATTTTCCAGAACCATTCGGGCCAATGATGGTGAATATTTCTCCTGGAACCACCGACAGGCTGACGCCGTTGACGATGTCATCACCGCCATATCCTGCGCGCAAATCTGATGCGATCAACAAGGGCGCCGTCACAGCACACCCCCCAGATACGCATCTGCAACCCTGCGATCGCTGGTCACATCTTTGAAGGTGCCCTCAACAAGTTTTTTTCCTTCAGCCATAACGACGACGTGGTCACTCAACGCGGCAACCATATCCATGTTGTGTTCGACCAGGATGAAGCTGACACCCTTGCCCTGCAGGCCTTTGATAACCTCAATCAGGACCTGAACCATCGGGGGGGCGACGCCTGCAGCGGGCTCATCCAACAGCACGACCCTGGGGTTCAGCATCAATGCGCGGGCAAGTTCCAGAAGCTTCTTCTGCCCCCCTGACAGGACGCTGGCGGTTTCATCTGCCAGCCGTTCCAGGCCGACACGGGTCAGCAGTTGCATCGCGCGCTGTGTGGCTTCTTTTTCTTCCTTCAGGATTCGACCGCGCAGAAAAATAGGGGCAAAAAAGTGTTCATCGGATTGACTTTGCTGCGCCAGAAGAACGTTTTCTAAAAGCGTCAGGCTGGAAAGCTCGCGTGAAATCTGGAACGTTCTGGCAAGGCCGGCACGGGCGAGCCGATGCGGCTTTTCACCGGTGACATTGTTATCGAACAATGTAATCCGACCGCAATCCGGCTTGGTTGCACCGCTGATACAATTCAGCAATGTGGATTTACCCGCACCGTTCGGCCCGATAATGGCGGTGATATGCGACTCTGCGGCCTTGAAGGAACAACCATCCAGTGCCGCGACACCACCAAAACTCTTTTGTAACTGTTCAACCATCAACACAGACAGGCAATCCTTTCTGGAAAATATCCAGGCTTACGGACCCCATGATCCGCAGCGTTTATTGCCCGCATTGGTAATTTCTATCCCAGAAGGCCGAAGCCTCTCCATGACGCTCCGTCAGTCATTGGTGCTGACGGTTTTAACCGGTGTAGGATCGATCCCCTACATCACGCATCCACAGTCGTATCAAATGTCTCCTGTTTTCTGGTTCTTCGAAATCTTCGAACTCTGTCCGGCTATGACCGATGACCTTGTTGTTCACATATTGGAACTGGCCGGCGGACATTGTAAAATGGAACTGCAGATCTGGATCCGCAAACACCCTTTCCAGCGCCGATATTGCCTTGCGGGTGGACTCGTCCATTTCCGCATTTTGCATCTCATAGCCATTCCTGACCTGATGAATGCCCAGCCGCGCGGTGAGGCCTCCCTTGTTGATAAAGACCGGCTCTGAAATCGTAGGAGGGTCATTCTCCAAATGCTCTCTTTGACGGTCGAAAATGAACGGCTCATAGAGACGCGGCAGCACATCAGGATCACGCTTCAACAGTGCATTGTGGGCCGTTTCAAAACTCATCACCCGACTGACGCCCCCACTTTTTGCAGGCTTCAAACACAACAGACCAACAAAATCAGGCATTGGGTTGTTGTAGGAATTATCATTGTGGAAGGTAAGGTCGATATTCGTTTTATCCGGTCGAACACCTGATCCCGCGACGGCCTTTTTGCCTGTATCCTGGACATCATAGATCATTGTGCCATCCAGCTTTTGAGCCACCGGACGACTGATCATGGAAGACAGTAACCAATAAGATAATTTTGCGTCTTCGCTATGAAGCCGATCCATTGGCAATCGGTCTACCAGGGCAAATCCGCATCCAGCGACAAGCGCTTCTCGCACTTTAGACATCACAATCTGGCAGCAGGGCATGTCAAATCGACCGGCATCCAGCAGCTCTATTGGCAGACGATGACTTTTGTGATGGGCAACGGCCAACTCGATTTCATTCAGACATGCCTCGTCCAGGCAAAACTTCCAATCATCCTCTTTCAGGTCAGCGGCGCGCCATACCAGGGGGCCAGTTAAGACTGTGTTGATTGGTTCGCCGCGCGTGACTTTCTCGGTACCCATTAAGGATTAACTTTCCGCTTTCAGGTGGAGGGGATGTCTGACTTTGGAAAAACCTTAACAGTCGGATTTCATAAAAAGAAATTATTTTTCTTTAATATAAATATAAGCTATTCTTATAATTATGTCTTATCGCAACCTTGATTTGTCCTTGCTTCGAACCTTCTCTACCGTTGTGGAGTCTGGCAGCGTTACAGCCAGCGCCAGGCGCCTGAATGTCAGTCAGCCTGCGGTTAGCCAACAGTTGCGACGGTTGGAAGAACTGGTGCAAAAGCCCTTGTTCAAGGCAACAAGAAGGCCCAGTGACCTTACCTCAGAGGGAGAGATTCTTCTTGGCTATTGTCGGGCCATCCTTCGCCTGAATGATGAGGCGTTGAGCCGGTTTGCACGACCAGAGGTGACGGGTCGCATTGTTTTGGGAAGCCCGGATCTTTATGCGAGCTTTTTTCTGCCAGACATTCTGGCAGATTTTGGTCGTGCCTATCCGACAGTTCAGATTGATTTGAGATGCGCCCTGACCGTTCCATTGTTGAAAGACTATGCGGCGGGACGGATGGATCTGGTCCTCGCCACCCAAATGCCAGATAACATACCCGGTCGATTTCTAAGGGCTGAACCACTGCATTTTGTAACGGGCGAGAACAGCACGGCTCATTCCAGGTCACCGCTGCCTTTGGCGATGTTGCCGCCCGGTAATTTATACAGGGATCACGCAATCGCTGCTCTTGAAGCACATGGTAGACCCTGGCGGATTGCCTGTGAAAGTGAAAGCATCGCCGGTCTATTGGCGTCGGTGCAAGCAGGCTTGGCAATCACAGTTCTCACCCGGCCCGCCGTCGGCGCAGGTCTGAGGATCTGTTCAGGATTTGATGGGGTGCCCGCACTGCCCAGCGTGGACCTGGTCCTGTATCACGAGTTTTCCGAAACAAATGAGCCCGCAGGCCATCTTGCGGATTATCTCATCACTCGATTGGCATGAATCCCCAAAGTCAAATTCGCAAGAACAAAACTTAGGTCGGTGTCTCAGCCAGATAATCTGAAACATGTCCGATGACGCTCTGCTAATCCTCTTAAGAGGCAAAAAAACTTATCCCTTACACCCATTTTCCTTCGTTTGCTTTTCCCTGGAGACGCCATAAAAGTCTGCCTGATGTGATATTCGGTGTAGGCTTAGGGGGGGTGTCTTTATGGAGGCGGATTACATAATTGTTGGGGCAGGGTCGGCTGGATGTGTCCTGGCCGAAAAGTTAAGCGCCCATCCGAACAACCGTGTAATCGTCGTCGAAGCCGGGGGCGCGGACAGTTCTTTCTGGATATCAACGCCCATCGGTTACGGTCGTCTGTTCTATGATAAGGCTGTTAACTGGTGTTACACAACAGAGCCTGATCCCAGCTTAGATGGCCGGACGAGCCATTGGCCCCGAGGGCGAGTTCTGGGGGGATCCAGTTCGATTAATGCGCTGGTCTGTATTCGCGGACGCGCAGAAGATTATGAAGATTGGGCCGCGGCGACCGGGGATACCCGATGGGGCCCCGATGCGATGGCAGCGTGCTTCCGTACATTGGATGACAATGATCAGGGCGCGAATGAATGGCGCAATTCTGGCGGTGTTTTTCCCATTCACAGCATTAAAGAGGCCTCCCATCCAATTACCCAGAATTTTCTGGATGCCTGTGCGGAAACTGGTGTTCCTCGTAACCCGGATTTCAATGGAGAGCGTCAGGAAGGCGCCGGGTTGTACCAAATTAATACGCAAGGCGGTAAACGCGTTTCCGCCGCTGATGCCTTCTTGCGCCCGGCAATGCGCCGACCAAATCTGACAGTGCTGAAACGAACCCAGGCGCTGCGTTTAATCTTCTCTGAAAATCGATGCACCGGCATTGTGGTTCAGCGAAATGGTGAGCAAGTAAATCTGGTCGCCCGCAAGGAAGTCCTTCTGGCATCGGGCGCCATTGAGTCACCGAAACTGCTTCAACTGTCAGGAATTGGTGATGCAGGTCATTTGTCAAAACTGGGCATCAATGTGCGTGTCGATAACCCCAATGTTGGGGCCAACCTTCAGGACCATGTCGGACTGAACTACTATTTCCGATCCAAGGTCCCAACCTTGAATCAGGAACTTTCCCCCATCATTCGGCGGTTTTGGAATGGTGCGCGGTATTTGCTGACACGGTCTGGCCCCCTTTCCCTGTCTGTTAATCAGGGGGGGGCATTCTTTAAGACATCACCAGACCGGCCCCTGCCAAACATGCAATTGTATTTGCAATTGATCACCACACTGAATGGCCGGGGACAGGCCCGACCGTTGCTTGCGCCCGATCCGTTTCCGGCATTTGCGCTGGGCCTGTCCAACATCCGCCCGAAAAGCCGGGGCAGCATTCAGATCAACAGCGCCGATCCTTTGGCTCCCCCGATGATTGATGCCCGCGCCTATAGTGCATCAGAAGACTTGGATGAAATGCTGGAGGCCGTTGAATTCATACGGAAACTGGTTGCAACAAAAGCCTTCTCTGGTATTACGGAGTCAGAGATCGTGCCGGGCCCTGATGTGCAATCGCGTTCGGATTTGTTGCAAGATATCAGGCAACGGACGGGAACTGTCTACCATCCCAGTTGCACCTGTGCGATGGGGCTGGACCCCAAGGCCAGTGTTTTGGATTCAGAATTAAGGGTGCGCGGTCTAGACGGGTTGAGAGTCGTCGACGCCTCCAGTTTCCCCAATATCGTTAGTGGGAATTTGAATGTGCCGGTGATGATGCTGGCAGTTCAGGCATCGGAGATCATTTCGAAGGGTTGAAGCCTAGCCTCCAGTTGAGATCAATCATCTGGATCAAATCGATTGAATTTGATCAATCAACCACGATCTGAACAAAACCATTTCAGGTTTTGCAATTTTCCGTTTATGGGGCGTTAACAAATAATGCGCCTCTTCGATGGGCAGCGGGAAATCGAATGGCATGGCAAGTGGCAGCGTCTCGGCGGCGGCCATCGCATGGGAGCGCAACACGATTGCAGCACCGGCCCCATTGGCGACCAGGGTTAACGCGGCCAAGGAGTTATCGACCCGCAATGATCTTGGGATCGATGGATCTTCCAATCCCAAAATCTCAAAAGCCTTTTTCCAATGATCCTCATATCCCACGATGTGAATTAAGGCTGAACTCGCGATAATTTCGCGAAGTTTGGAAGCATCCCGCTTACATTTTTCCGCCAAAGACTTTTGGATGACGATCACGGAGTGATCTTGCATCAATCGTTCTGCAGAATATCCGGGCCATTTTCCAGATCCAAACCGTATGTCCAAATCTGTCGTTTCGTCGGCCAGAGCATCTGCCCAGACGAGGGAATAGAGTTGTATTGGTATCTGCGGATAGAGCGCCTGAAAGTTCGCGATTCGGGGGGCTAGAAACAGGGCCACAAAGGACAGGGGCGCACTGATGGTTAAGACAGAGCCGGTGCCAAGTCCAAACAGCTTTACGGTCGTTGCAGACAGGCGTTCCAAGGCTTCACGGACTTCTGGCAGGTAGGACGCGCCCATCCCCGTCAGCCGCACACTCCGAGCACGGCGTTCAAACAAGGGGTGCCCAATCTGCTGTTCCAGGGACCGAATTTGATGACTGATTGCGGTTGCAGTCAGGTTCAATTCGCGGGCGGCAGCCGCAAAACTGCTATGCCGCGCACTGGCTTCAAAAGCCCGAATCCAGTTGAGTGGGGGAAGCCGATAACTCATTTGAGACCCAATTTTAATTATGCCTAAGCGCCATAAAACTTCACTTGTGTTGGGCAAGCAAGTGGCAAATACTTTTCCTAAGAAAAAAGCAATTAGCTCTGTGTATGGGTTGAGGTCTTAAAAAAGGACCTTTGGTGGGGATGGAAATGAAAATTGTAAAGTTAGAGACATTTTGTAACCGTTTTGTCGGTTTTCTGGTTGTGACAGATGAGGCTGGTAATCAGGGCTGGGGGCAATTCTCCACCTATAATTCCGATATCACCGCGACAGTGTTCCACCGCCAGGTTGCGCCGCATGCTTTGGGGCAGGATACCGATAGCCTGGAACAGCTTTTAACCCTTGTGCCGGAGCGGGAGCATAAGTTTCCTGGTGCCTATTTGAAGCGGGCGTTGGGAGGGTTGGACACCGCGATTTGGGACCTTCGCGGTAAGATTGCTGGCGTTCCGGTCACGGTGCTGCTGGGCGGAACACCAGGAAAATTACGCGCCTATGCGTCGTCGATGAAACGCAGCATTTCCCCTGAAGATGAAGCCCAACGTTTCCTTAAACTGCGCGATGAGTTCGGGTTTGATGCGTTCAAGTTTCGGGTCGCCAATGAATACGGCCATGACGTTGATGTGTATCCAGGCCGCAGCGAAGCCATGGCCCCAACCATCCGCAAAGCGCTGGGGGATAAAGTGTCGCTTCTGGCAGATGCTAATAGCGGTTTTTCCCCCAAGCGCGCGATTGAGATCGGCCGGATGCTGGAGCAGAACGGCGTCGAACATTTCGAAGAGCCGTGCCTGTACTGGGAACTGGAGCAAACCAAAGAAGTTACCCAAACACTGGACCTGAATGTAACTGGCGGCGAACAGGATTGTGAATTTGTTGTCTGGAAGGAAATAACTGGACGCAAAATCGTTGATATCGCGCAGCCTGATATCCTCTATCTTGGGGGTATGTGTCGCACGATGGAGGTCTGCAAAATGGCGGCAGAGGCGGGAATGTCGGTCACCCCGCATTCGGCCAATCTGGGCCTGGTCACGCTGTTTACCATGCACCTTTTGCGCGCCATTCCCAATGCTGGGAAATATCTGGAATTTTCGATTGAGCAGGCGGATTTCTATCCCTGGCAATATGGTGTTCTGAGGAACGATCCCTACAAGATTGAAGATGGAATGGCGACCGTTGGGGAAGAACCCGGATGGGGCTTTGAGGTTGAGCCGAATTGGTTGGCACGGTCTGAGTACAAGATCAGCGAGCATACTTCATGAGCAATACTGTAAGCATGCGGGCCTGTAAGCATACGAGATTGTGTATCGGTCGCACCGGCTTCGAGATTGGTTAGGGCACATTATGGCATCCATTGAACTGCAGGACGTAACAAAGCAATTTGGCAACATGACTGTTGTCGACAAGGTGAATCTGTCGATTGACGATGGTGAGTTGATGGTCTTTGTCGGCCCATCCGGGTGCGGAAAATCAACCACGTTACGGATGGTTGCCGGTCTGGAAACAACGACGTCCGGCACGATTCTGATTGGCGGTCGTGATGTCACCAGGCTTGATCCGAAAGATCGCAATATCGCGATGGTGTTTCAGAACTATGCGCTTTATGCCCATAAAAATGTTTATGGGAATCTGGACTTTGGGCTGCGCATGCGTGGGGTCCCAAAGCAGGAAGCGGAGCGACGGGTCCGGGAGGCCGCCGAAATACTTGGCCTGACAGATTTGCTGCATCGGAAGCCCAAGCATTTGTCGGGTGGTCAGCGCCAGCGTGTGGCCCTGGGGCGGGCACTGGTTCGTGATCCAGACGCTTTTTTACTGGACGAGCCGCTGAGCAATCTGGATGCAAAACTGCGCGTTAAAATGCGCGAAGAGATCGGCAGCCTGCATTCCAGACTGGGCAAAAGCATGTTGTATGTGACCCATGATCAAGTCGAGGCCATGACGCTTGGCAGCCGGATCGCCGTGATGAAGGACGGTGAGATGCAGCAGGTCGGAGCCCCCTTGGAGGTCTATGACAACCCGGCAAACCTGTTCGTTGCTGGCTTTATTGGATCACCAGAAATGAATCAGGTTTCTGCGACGGTGATCGAAAAGGATGGCGGGTTGTGTATCGCCGGGGATGGTTTCTGCTTTGTGGTGCCCAAGGGTGACTCGAATGGGCTGACGCCTGGAACAAAGGGAATTTTTGGCGTTCGCCCCGAGCATTTGGAGATTGTCTCGACCCCGCCGCATACGGACGCGCCCTTCAAGATGCGCGTCGATCTGGTTGAGCCGATGGGCGCCCAGACTCTGTTGTTATGTCGCGATGGGGAAACGTCGCTTCGTGTGTTGATTGCCCGCAATGACAAGATCACACGCGGTGATCACGTTGGTATGCAATTGGGCAATGGTCGCTGTCATTTCTTCGACTCAGCGACAGGGAAGACCCTGAAGTCAATTGGGACGACAGGTTCATAAGGGAGACCTAACGGTCGGAAGGAGGAGCATCATGGCTGATACGAATGATACAAATTTGCCACGGTCCGGTAAAAAACTGATGGGGAACGGCATTTCAAGACGGTCCGTGGTAAAGGGGCTGGGCGCGGCGTCCATGGTACCTTTTGCTTTGTCTGCCCCCAATGTTCTGGCGGCGGATAAAACCATCCGCTTTCTGAATGCAGAACCCAGCGCTGATAGTGTCCGGGCCATGCGTTTCGCGGCGGCACAGTATGAAAAGGAAACCGGCATCAAGGTTCAGATGGACAGCGTGCCGGGCGGCAAGGCTTTTGAGAAGCTGCAGACGTCAATTCAATCAGGTCGTCCTTATGACATTGGGACCTTAAGTTTCTTTGGCGACGTGCTGTTGCTGGCCAATGAAAAGAAGATTGTGCCGCTGAACAGCATCATCAAGAAATATGAATGGGGTCCGAAGATTCTCTACCCCGTGAATGGGGACAACTTCTGGTATCCGTACGATTACAATCTGTGCTGGATCAACTATCGGAAAGATATGTATGCCGCAAAAAGCCTGTCTGAGCCCCAGAATTGGGACCAGTATATGGGCAACCTTGCCAGCGTGACAGGAACTGGTGAAGGCCAATTGGCAAGCGGTGTTGTCCACCCGATTGGCAGTAATGGCGCAACGAACTACACCGCCTTTGGTTATATGTGGGCAAATGGCGTTAAGTTGTTTGACGACAATTGGAATGTTATCTTGGATTCGCCGGAAATTCTTCCCAAGGCAGCGGAATATGTCGACTTCATGGCGGACCTTACCCAGTATATGCCGCCATCGCCAATGCAGGCTGGCTGGGCCAATCTGGTCGGGGATTTCCAGGGCGGGATCATTTCCCATACACCAGGAACCGGTCGCCTGATTGACCAGATGAATATGACCATGCCGGACAAGGCGCAGCAGGTTTCGTCCTTCCTGTTCCCGTCGAAAGATGGCAAGAAGTTTGCGGTCAATCATGGGTATGATGGCTGGGTTGTCTTGGACACAGCGATGACAGATGAGGCGTTGAAGTTCCTGGAATGGTTCTCCGACGAACATCTGATCAACTTCCTGCACAGCTCTCCCGTGCATTATCAGCCAACCCGTCTGGACATCTATGAAGATGCCCGATGGCTGGCGCATCCTGCACTGGAAACCTTTGCGGATATCATCGCGATGCAAAAGCGTGTGTTGAATGACCCAGATGTCATCATTCGTTCGATCGATACAGAAGGGCCTGAGCCTGATGTGCGTGCAGGTAAGGTCTTCCGGTCTTACGCCCTGCCGGAAATGCTGCAGGATCGTATTCTGAACGGATTGTCCGGTGAAGACAGCGTGAAGGCGGCTGCGGCCAAAATTCGCAAAGTCATCGCCTCTTAAGGAAGCGGGAGGTGCCGGTTGCTCTTATGCAACCGGCACCTCTGTGCTACCCCTATACGGGACCTACCCCTATGCCCAGTGATCGCGTCATTTATGTAATTCTATTTCTGGCCTTGGCCTTTACGGCCGTGCTGGTGCTTTATCCAGCATTCTATGCCCTGGAACTGAGTTTCCAGCATCGGGAGTCTCTGGTTTCCGAACCCGAATGGGTCTGGTTTGCAAATTATATAAAAGTGCTGGCAATGCCTGAATTCTGGCAGGCGCTGGGGCGTGGCGTTGTTTTCGCTGGGCTGACGATATTTCTTCAAATTGTGTTGGGTATCGGCTTTGCGCTTTTGCTGGCGCGGGAGTTTCCCGGCATGCCGGTCATTCGGGGCCTTGCGGTTCTTCCCTATCTATTGCCCACAGTCGTGGTTGCCTTAACTTTTCGTTGGATGCTGGACGGGTCGGTTGGGATCCTGACCGTGGTCGCGAAGGTCTTTGGATTCGACTATATCCCCTGGGGTGAAGACCCGACCCTGGCAATGTTGACGGTCGTACTCATCAGTGTCTGGATCTGGACACCCTTTGTGACGCTGACCTGTCTTGCGGGCCTGCAATCCATTCCAGAGGAGTTGTATGAGGCTGCGCGCATCGATGGCGCTGGTCCCTGGCAGCGGTTTTGGCATGTAACCTTGCCACAGCTTCGCTCCGTTCTGCTTGTCGTGTTGCTGTTGCGCGCGATCTGGATGTTCAACAAATTCGACATCATCTGGCTGATGACCCAGGGCGGGCCACAGCATGCGACGGAACAATTGCCCGTCTTCTCTTATCGCCTGGCGTTCGAAATGTATGACGTGGGCCTTGGGGCCGCAGTGTCGTCCATATCCTTCTTAATTCTGTCGGCAATCATCCTTTTGTATTTCCACTTTTTTCCCTTAGAGCAGAAGGATTGATTGACGATGACCAAGCCGATTTCTCGAACAATCTATTGGCTTCTGCTGTTGTGCATGGTCGTGTATTCCGTGTTCCCGGTTTACTGGATGATCAATACCAGTTTTCGTGACGCACGGACCATTTACAGTTCAATCGATTTCATTCCTGTGCCGTTTACGCTGGAAAACTTTTCGACCTTGTTGGAACTGACGGACTATCCAACCTGGTTCATGAATTCAGTCATTGTGGCCTCTGGCACGGTGGCGGTGACAATCGTGTTGTCTGTGCTGATCGCCTATTCGGTTACCCGGCTTCAGTTTCGCGGTAAGAGCCTGGTAATCGGCACTATGCTGTATGCGTATATGTTTCCGCCCCTTTTGCTGGCGATCCCGCTGGCAACATTGTTCGTCCAGATCGGTATTCCAGACACATTGCTGTCGCTGATCATTTCACACACGACCCTGGCGCTGCCGCTGGGTGTTTGGCTGCTGTGGGGCTTTTTCAAACAGATTCCAACAGATGTGGAAGAAGCCGCCATGGTGGATGGGTGTTCCCGGTTGAAGGCCTTTATCCTGGTGGTCCTGCCCCTGACTTTGCCAGGGATCGTAACCGTCGCGATTTTTGCCTTCTTATTATCCTGGACCGACTATGTCTTCGCACTGGTCATGATCAGCAGTGATGTCAACAAAACCCTGCCAGTCGGCCTTGATACAATGGTGGGATTGTATGAATTGCGGTGGGGGGAATTGATGGCGGGGTCGACATTAATCGCACTGCCGTTGTTTGTGATGTTCACCTTCCTCAGTCGGTTCTTCATACGTGGCTTGGCAGCTGGGGCGGTGAAAGGATGATCCCGCTAATCGGCTATGCCAATGAGCTTGGCGCCCGCCCAGGTGAAAGCCTTGGCTTCAAAGTCAGTTCCACCAGCGATCAACCCTATGACGTTCAAGTGGTCCGAATTATATCGGCAGATCCGAATCCCGATGGTCCAGGTATCATCCATGAAGAAGTCCATGCCACCTGTAATGGGCAGTATCCCTCACGGTTCCAGGACTATGCATTGGGCTCTTATGCTGTGGTGCCGCTCAATCGTGCAACCGAACATCAGCAGCTAACGCTTGCCGTTATGGTATGCCCGTTCTTGTTGGATCGTGATCGCCAGACGCTGATTGCCATCGGGGACCCTGCGACTGGGGTGGTGTTGGAGCTTTGCCTTGATCGTGATGGTCCGGCCCTTTCTCTAGCGCGGGAGGGTCAGACAGATCGCTTGTGCCTTCAGACGCAGCCACGCCTGCGCCAATGGTATCGCCTTACAGCGTCTATCGACTTCATGACCGGCAATGCCAAATTGGTGTTTCAGGATGCCCGGAAAATCACGACTGTGATGACCGTTTCCGGCCAGCTGTCCACCAAGGATGCATTGAAACTATCTGATCTGTCCCAGGTTACGATTGCGGCCAGGAATATAGTCGGGACGCCCGATAATCTGTTCAATGGCCGTTTAGAAGCTCCTAGACTCTATTCAAGCCACGCAGTCGGCGCAGATCCCTTTGCTGAAAATGTACCGACAGGATGTTTCGCCGCCTGGGATTTTTCTAAGGGAATTGGTAGTGACAGGATTTCAGATATTGGCCCGAATGGATTTCACGGAACTCTGGTGAACATGCCGACCAGGGGCGTGACTGGCGTGAGTTGGCGGGGGCACGAAATGTGCTGGCGTCATGCGCCGCAGGACTATGCAGCCATTCATTTTCATGAAGATGATTGTCACGATTGTAGATGGGAAGATGATTTCACTTTTGAAATCCCGAAGGATTTTAAAAGCGGCAACTATGCCATGCGCTTGCGCTGTGGGGAGGAGACGGACTTTGTTCCGTTCTTTGTTGCCGCCCCGTTGGGTCATCCGCGTGCGTCGATCTGCGTCGTCATCCCCACCTATACCTATGTCATGTACGGCAATAATGGGCGTTATGATTATGGCCCTGCAATTGAGCAACGGATGAAAGACTGGGGTGCTTATCCGTATAATCCAGAGCGCCAAAGCCAGTTCAGCCAATCCAGCTATAATCTGCATCCGGATGGATCCGGTATCAGCCTGTGTTCATGGCGCAGGCCATTGATAAATTTACGCTCGGGCTATTTGACCCTGCTGGCGCCGCGTTGTGGGTCAGGATTGCGTCACTATCAGGCGGACAGCCATCTGTGGTCCTGGCTGGAGAATAAGGGGTTGGACTTTGATGTGGTCACAGATCATCAACTGGAACGCGATGGCGCGGACGCATTAAATCCATATCGGACGGTTCTGACCTGTACCCACCCCGAATACCATACTGAACGATCCCTGGATGCCTTTCAGGGATATACGGATCAGGGGGGGAATCTGTGTTATCTGGGGGGTAACGGATTTTACTGGCGGATTGCGGTGTCTGATACCATTCCAGGGATTGCGGAAATCCGACGCAATGAAGGCGGCATCCGAACCTGGGCGGCACAGCCCGGTGAATATTATAATGCCCTGGACGGCCAGTATGGTGGCCTGTGGCGACGCAATGGGCGCCCGCCGCAGATTTTGACGGGTGTCGGGTTTTCCGCTCAGGGGACCTTTAATGGATCCTATTATCGTCGCACAGCGCAGTCCTATTGCGACAAGGCGCAATGGATGTTTGAGGGTGTTGAGGGGGATGTCTTTGGGAATGAGGGCCTGTCTGGCAGTGGTGCCGCAGGTTATGAACTGGACCGTTATGATCCGCTGCTGGGATCACCAGAGAATGCAATTATTGTCGCCCAATCCGAAGCCCATGCCGACACTTATGTCGTCGCGCCAGAAGAAATGCTGACCCATGTCAGCACAACGACCGGTGACCCTCCCGCGGACTTGATCCGTTCAGATATCATTTATTTCGACACGCCATCCGGGGGCGCGGTGTTTTCTGTCGGGTCGATCACCTTTTGCGGCAGTCTGCCCTGCAATAATTATGATAACGCCGTCTCCCGCCTGTTGGAGAATGTCGTACGGCGGTTTTCGGGGTCTTAGAGCCTCTGCCTTTATCAAGTAATATACGGTCATTTCCGGCTTCGTATGGCCATTCCGTCGCCATGGAATGCATCGGTGTGGCCGCGGCACCCCGTCACAGATTCTCGTTGCCCTCAAAAATATAGGGGTTGAGGAATATCCGCTCCCAGAACAGGTTTCGATCCACGTCTGAGAGACAGGCCTCATTGCAGGTTGCTTCCCATTCCGTTCGCAGGATTGCCAGCATGTCCTGAATAACTCCCGCAGCGGTTTGTTTATCGAGCAGGAAGTTGGGAGCCGCCTCGATGCAGGTCGCGAGCGTGCTGCGCCGATTGTTATCGGTAATCAGCATGGCCTGGCTGGCCTCGTTGCCGGTTCTGCTTTGCGGGCAGATATCATAGGCGGGGGTCAGGTGGAGTGACTTGCCATCCCAGAAGGCGGCATGGTTGCGGGCATGGTCGTCGGTGTTGCCGCACAGGATGTTGAACACCAGTCGCCCGAACAATTCGCGCAATGTGTCCTTTGGCTGGCTGAAACGATGCCGGATCACTTCGGTCAGATCGGCATAGCTGGCATAGCGGGCCATCATCTCATCGAGCCCGAATATCGTCAGCGCCGAGACCATGGCTTTCCGCTGCCAGGCGTCACCTATGTGCAGGCGGTCAAAACGTTCGACCAGCAGCACATCCTTCCCCGCGACATGGGCCAGGCGCACCGGCGCAACGTTGAGACCGGCCTTGGCAGCAAGCCGCATGGCGATGAATTCCGCCTTCACCACGTTGTAGGTGTCCGAGGACGAGGAGAACTTGGCGATCAGCTTCTTTTCGTCTTCCTCAATCATGGCCTTGGGTCGTGCGCCGCCCAGCGAACTGCCATGAAACAGGGCCTGATCCAGCTCAGGAGTGAGGGGAATGCCCCTTTCGACCTTCTCTGCGGCGGTGAGCAATTCCTCCAGAGTGGCGGCCTGTACAGAACGGGGAACATATCTTGTCGGGGATAGCTGAAAGTCGAGCGCACCAATGCGGTCGGAGCCGGATTCAAGCAGATAGGTCAGTTCGTCGATTGCGCCGATATCGGCATCCTCGCCCTTGATGCCAAAGGTTCTATTCAGGATCACACGCCGCCCCCAGGCATCTGGTGCGCCATCGCGCAGGCAGCCTGCCATGTTCAGGCCCGGCTCAGGGGGGATTGCACCTGTACGTAAGGGCAGCTCAGGCAGATAGAGGGGAATAGCTCCTTCAAGCTCCAGGTAGCGACGGCCATAGTTGAAAATCAGGCCATCGCCATCACGGGCGAGGCGGCCAGCGACAACCGGCTGGGTTGCGTCGGGCAGCCATACCCAGACATACGCTTCATCATGACGGGGCTTAGAAATCATCCTTCACCGCCTTTGTGCTTTTGCGCACTTTCTTCGGCAACAGGGTCAGCTTGCTTCGTGCCGCTGCAAGATGGCGGGTCAGGATGGAGGGCTCTGGTTCAAAGAGCGGCACGCCAACGATGGCAGCGAGCTCAAAGACGGCACCGATGGAGCAGCCCATCTCGCCATTCTCGATCCTGTGGACCAGCCCGCGTGATATGCCTGCGCGTTCAGCAGCTTCCGCGACCGTCAGTCCTCGCTCAGTGCGCGCGTCGTGAATCAACAGCCCCAGCAGTTCAGCAGCTTCCAGTCCGTAACGGGAATAAGGTCGGGTGTTCGGCTTTGCCACTGCGATTAATCCTGTTCCATTAACAGGGCATAAAAGCCCTTAAAAGATTATTTATGGGTCAAGATAGTATATTTCAAGTCAGTTTTGCAATGATTTGTTCTATAAAAAGGGCTTTAGGCTTTTTAAAGACCTGTTTATAGATCGTTTATGCAACTTGGGTCGCTATCTCCTCGCCCCCCTTGATAAGAACATTAGTAGACTATATTAAAGAACATAGTATGAATAAACTAATCGGAGATGCACCCCATGCGGTTGGAGGAAGCGCAGGAGGACCGGCGGCGTTCGGCGCTTGATAGGGCGCGGGGGCTGATGCGGCGCATTGAGGCGCGGGATCGCCCCCGGTGTCATCGCTCTGTGGCGCTGGGCTGGGAGGAACCGGATGCGGCGCTGGGGGGCGGGCTTGGCCTGGGCGCGTTGCATGAGGTCGGGGGTAGGGCGGCAACAGGGTTTGCCATACGGCTGTTGGGGCGGCTGAAGGGGGCAGTGCTGTGGTGCCATCCAGCCGGGCAGAAGACCACACTTTACGGGCCGGGACTGGTGCAGGTCGGCCAGGGCGATCTGCCGGATCGACTGATCATCGCCCGGGCCCGAAATGGCAGCGAAGGCTGCTGGATCGCTGAAGAAGCCCTGCGTTCTGGCGCTTTCACGGCTGTGGTGCTGCAGCCCGCCGACCCGGTTGGCTTGATCCCCAGCCGCCGCCTGCATCTGGCGGCCGGGCGCGGGGGCGCGCTGGGCCTGATCCTGCGTGAGGTGCAGGGACATGGTCCGGTGCTGGCCCCTGGCATCGCGGCAAGCCGATGGCAAGTCGACCCGATACCCTCCATCCGGCAGGGGGCAATGATCGATCCCCATTGGCGCCTGGTACTGCAACGGCAGCGCGGGGGAAGTGCGGACAGGATTGGCGAAGAAGGGTGCTGGAGCGTCCCGGCATGACGACAGCCCCCATCTCCCGTCTGAATCCGCTGTATCTTGCGCTCTGGTTTCCCTGTCTATCGACGGACCGCTTACGCCGGGAGAAGCAGATCAATACAGAGCGGGCACTGGTTGCAACGCGCCGCGCAGGATCAGGCGTCTTCCTGGCCGCTGTCGATGCACTGGCGGCGCGTGAGGGGCTGTCCCCCGGCATGACACTGGCAAGCGCCCGCGCGATTCATCCCGATCTTCGCGCTGAACCGTTGGACCCCATTGCCGATGCGGCCCTGGTGCAGCGTCTGGCGGACTGGTGCGACCGTTATTCGCCGCTTGTGGCGGTTGCGGGCAGCGACAGATTGGTGATTGAAGCAACAGGCTGCACACATCTTTTCGGGGGGGAGAAGGCGATGTTGGAGGATGTCCGTGATCGGCTGCGTCGCACCGGCCTGTCGGTACGTGCCGCCCTGGCTGCCAGTCCCGCCGCGGCCATCGCGCTGGCGCTCCATGGGCCGCAGGATTGTGTGGTCAGCAAACGCCGTGGTCTGAGCACGGCCCTTGCCGATCTGCCGGTCTCAGCTCTTGCGCTGGCAGAAGGGGCGATGGATCGTGATGCGCTGTCAGGAATGCACCGGGTCGGTCTGCACTATTTGGGGGATCTGTATCAACTGCCCCGTGCGGCGCTGGCCACCCGCTTTGGACCAGTGGTGGTCTCCGCCCTCGACCGGTTGCTTGGACAGGCATCGCATCCGATAGCCCCCCGGCGTCCAGCCACGCCCTATCGTCTCCGCCTTGCCTTCGCCGATCCGATTGGCCTGCGCAGTGATATTGATGCCGCGCTTACCCAGCTGCTCTCGGACCTCTCGGTACAGCTACAGGCGAAGGCCATGGGCTGCCGACGCCTGACCCTGACCGCCTGCCGCGCCGACGGCACGGTGCAGGAGATCACCATCGGCACCAGCCGTCCGGTCCGGGCCGTCCCGCCGCTGATGCGCTTGCTGGCAGAGAAACTGGAAAGCCTGGATCCCGGCTTTGGGATCGACTGCCTGATCCTGACCGCCCCGATTGTTGAACCTTTTGAGCATGACCAGATCGACAGCGGGGCCCTGACTGAGGATAGCGGAACCGAGGATACAGTTGCAGACGACCGGCTGGCGTCGGTCTGTGACCGGCTGATAAACCGGCTGGGAGCAGAGAATCTGTTCCGCCTCGCCTCGGTCGATAGCCGCCTGCCGGATACCGCCCAGGGGCCGCGCCCCGCAGTGTCGTCGCGACGAGACCCGGCAGGCGGTTGGCCCCGTACTGTCGGTCGCCCGACCCGCCTGCTGGGTCAACCGATCCCGCTGGTGCCGCTGCACGCGCCAAGGCCCGGCGATCCGCTGGTGCGCTTTCGCTTGCAGGGGCGTGAGCATAGGGTTCGGATCGCACAGGGACCGGAGCGGATCGCGCCTGACTGGTGGCGGCGGGATGCGGCCTGGGCCGCAGGCGCACGGGATTATTGGCAGGTTGAGGACGAAGCGGGTCAGCGGTTCTGGATCTACCGCGACGGAACCGCAGGGTCGCATGCAGGATCAGGCGCGGAATCGGGGAAAGCTGATACGCCCCGGTCGCACTGGTTCCTGCACGGTTTGTGGTGATCTGCGATGCAACGCTATGCCGAACTGTGTTGCATGACCAATTTCAGTTTCCTGGAAGGGGCCTCCCATGCTGATGAACTGGTGGTGCAGGCAAAAGCGCTGGGCCTGGCGGGCCTTGGCGTTGCAGACCGCAACAGTTTGGCGGGCGTGGTGCGGGCCCATAAGGCGGCCAAGCAGGCGGGCCTGCCGCTGCTGATCGGTGCCCGTCTGGATCTGCAGGATGCCCCCCCTCTGATCGCCTATCCCAGAGACCGCGCCGCCTATGGCCGTCTGTCGCAATTGATCACCCTGGGCCGCCGCCGGGCGGAGAAGGGGTCTTGCCTGCTGTATCTGGACGACGTGCTGGCTGCCGCCCAGGATACTGTGCTGATCGTGCTGGCCGATGAAAGTATGGACAGGGCCGCCCTTTCCAAACAGCTTCTGCGCCTGAAAGCCGTTGCCGGTCCACAGGAACTCTATCTCGCCGCCAGCCACTTGCATCGTGGCGACGATGACCGGCGCATTGCCCGTCATGCGGCAATCGCCCGGGCATTGGGTCTGCGTCTGGTCGCGGTGAATGATGTCCTGATGCACAGCCCCGCCCGCCGTCCGCTGGCCGATGTGCTGACCTGTATCCGAGAGAAGCAGGTTATCGATACCGCAGGCACCCTGTTGGCTCGCAATGGAGAGCGGCATCTGAAGAGTGCAGCAGAGATGGCGCGGTTGTTCCAGGGCTATGAGGAAGCCTGTGCGGCAACGCTTGATATCCTGGAGCGCTGCTGCTTCTCGCTGGACGAACTTTCCAGCGATTATCCCAGCGAGGTTTTGGGCACAGAGGAAACACCCCAGGCGGTGCTGGAGCGGATGACCTGGGCGGGTGCCGCACAGCGCTATCCGGGCGGCATTCCGGCCAAGGTGCGCAGCATCGTGGAGCATGAATTGCGGTTGATTGGAGAATTGGGCTATGCCCCCTATTTTCTGACGGTGGAGGATCTGGTCCGTTTCGCCCGCAGTCGGGATATTCTTTGTCAGGGGCGCGGCTCGGCGGCCAATTCTGCGGTCTGCTATTGTCTTGGCATCACCGCTATTGATCCGAACCGGCTGGACCTGTTGTTCGAACGTTTCATCTCCGCCGCTCGTAATGAGCCCCCTGATATTGATGTCGATTTCGAACACGAACGCCGGGAGGAGGTGATCCAGTATATCTATACAAAATATGGTCGTGACCGCGCCTCGATGACGGCCACTGTCACCCGCTATCGGGCGCGCGGTGCGATCCGCGACGTTGGCAAGGCGATGGGGCTGAGTGAGGATACGGTGACACTGATGGCCTCTCAGGTCTGGGGCTCATCTGATCCGTCCGCCATGACCGAACGGCTGGTGGAGATCGGGCTGGATCCCTGTGACGAACGCCTGCACCTGACCCTGGCCCTGATTGGACAGATCACCGGCTTCCCACGCCATCTGGGCCAGCATGTCGGCGGTTTCGTGATCACCGACAGCCGCCTCGACAGCATCGTGCCGGTGGAGAATGCCGCGATGGAAAACCGCACCGTCATCCAGTGGGACAAGGATGACCTTGATACGCTGGGCATTCTTAAGGTGGATGTTCTGGCGCTTGGCATGTTGAGCTGTATCCGCCGCTGTTTCGATCTGATCCGTGGGCATCATGGCCGCAGTGTTGATTTGGCCGGGGTGCCACCGGGGGACACGGCGACTTATGATATGCTGTGCCGGGCGGATTCCCTGGGTGTTTTCCAGGTCGAGAGCCGGGCGCAGATGAGCTTCCTGCCGCGTATGAAGCCGCGCAATTTCTATGACCTGGTGATCGAGGTTGCCATCGTTCGCCCCGGTCCGATTCAGGGTGATATGGTTCATCCCTATCTGCGTCGCCGCAATGGGGAGGAGGTGGTGGATTATCCTTCTCCCGAATTGCGTGCCGTGCTGGAGAAGACGCTGGGCGTGCCACTGTTTCAGGAACAGGCGATGAAGATCGCCATTGTCGGAGCCAGGTTCAGCCCGGAGGAGGCCGATCAATTACGCCGTGCGATGGCGACCTTCCGCAAGGTCGGTACGATTGAAAACTTTCGTGGCAAGTTCCTTACCGGAATGGCCCAGAACGGCTACCCGCCGGACTTTGCAGAGCGATGCTGGCGGCAGATCGAAGGCTTCGGGGAATACGGTTTTCCTGAGAGCCATGCCGCCAGTTTCGCACTGCTGGTCTATGTCTCGGCCTGGATGAAGCGGCATTATCCCGCCGCCTTCGCTTGTGCGCTGTTGAACAGCCAGCCGATGGGCTTCTATGCCCCGGCCCAGATCGTGCGGGATGCGCAGGACCATGGTGTCGCGGTGCGCCCGCCTGATATCAATCATTCCGACTGGGATTGTACGCTGGAACCGGCGGAAGGGGGCTTTGCGCTGCGTTTGGGGCTGCGTCAGGTGAAGGGGTTGAAGCAGACAGAGGCGGAATGGGTTACCGCCGCCCGCGCCAACGGCTATCGCCACCCCGCCGATCTGTGGCGACGCGCGGGCCTGAAGCGGCGCAGCCTGACAGCATTGGCGGAGGCGGATGCGTTTACCTCACTGCATCTCTCGCGGCGTCAGGTGATCTGGGCCCTGCGTGGGATTGGTGGCGACAGGCCCCTGCCGCTGTTCGAGGCCGCGAATGAAAGCGATCGGGGGCGGGAATTGCCCGTCGACCTGCCGAAGGCAACACTGGGCGAGGAGGTCGCAGAGGATTACGCCAGTTTACGCCTCAGCCTGAAGGCGCATCCGCTCACCCTGGTGCGCGATCAGGCCGATGCGCCCCTGGCGGGCTGTCTGCCTGCCCTGCATCTCGCTGATGCAAAGGATGGGACAACCGTTTCTGTCGCCGGACTGGTGCTGGTTCGGCAACGTCCCGGCAGCGCCCATGGCGTTATCTTCGCGACCATCGAGGATGAAACCGGCACCGCCAATATCGTTGTCTGGACCGATGTCTTCGAGCGCTACCGCCGTCCCCTTTTGACCGCGCGGTTGATGCGTGTCACCGGCAAACTACAGCGCGAAGGCATTGTCATCCACGTCATCGCCCAAACCATCGAAGATCGCTCTGACCTGCTCGACCGTCTGCTGACTCCAGGCACACGGGCGGGCGCATGCCTGAATACCCTTGCCCGCGCAGATGAGGTCCGCCGCCCGATCCATACCGAAGACTTCCGCGGCACCGGCTATCATCCGCCAAAACTGGGGCCTTCGCGGGAGCGTCGGTAAGACCATATCTTGATGCGATTGCCATGACCCGGCACGGGTCCCTATTCCAATAGGGTTTTGATCGACGCTTTTGCGATAATACCGGTATCAGAAACAGTGATGAACAGGGTGTCGCAATCAGCCCCCCCAAATGTCAGGTTCGTGGTCGTCAACCCAAAGGCCTGACAATCGATGCGGGCGATTTGGTCGCCATGCGGGTTATAGACAAAAACCGAACCACGGCTGGCATGGCAGACATACAGGTTGCCTAGACGGTCCAGGGCCAATCCATCCGGCCCGCTGCGCCCGGCAGGCAGACGCGCAAAAAGGCCGACTTTGCTGGTTCCCGTGGCAAATAACGGCATGCGCCAGATTTCACAACTGCGGGTCATGGCGACATATAATTCCGTGCCAGCATGATTGGTGACCAGGCCATTGGGGCTGGGTCCGGTATCCAGAAGCACCTCAAGGTCGCTGAGACCCGGTCCGGCGCGATAGACACGACCGCTGGGGTCGTGCAGCCCTGTTTGCCCCTGATCAGTGAAAAACAACGTGCCGTCCTGGGCGAACCACAGATCGTTGCAGCCCTTAAATCCCTCACTGCGATATCCCTCAAACAGGGGGGTTATGGTCCCGGTTTGAGGGTCCAGGCGCAGAATTCCCCGTTTGTAGTCGGCGATGCATAACGTACCGTCGGGTCGATAGCGCATGCCGTTGGGCCAGCCATCATAGTCGGCCATAACCGTCCAGGTACCGTCTGGCGCAACACGGAGGATTCGACCATACGGGATATCAACCACCCATAATGCACCATCGGGTGCCATGGTTGGTCCCTCCAGAAAGCTGTCAACCTTGGCGCCGGGTTTATTTGCTGTCACCCAACCGGAGGGCCGATCCTGCAGGCGCAGGGCGTCTGGCATGCTGCTCCACAACTCTGCCTGGAGAATTTGAATTTCTGGGGTCATCCGATCGTCCTTCAGGCCAGTCTGGTGCGGCGTTGAGCGATATAACGGTCCGCAAGGATCAGCAGGATCATGCCGCATGCGACCGCTTGTATCCAGGGATCTGTGTAAACCGCACCGGCCGCGCCAAGTGTTAATACCAATCGATGCCACAGCCGCAAGGGGCTGAAGAAATACCCTATATGGGCGGCATTGAACCCGATGATTGCGCAGGTCAGGGCGGCAAATACGGCCAAAGCCGGCCCAATCATGTCGGCGCGGAGAGTATCCAGGAAGATTTCCGGGTGATAGATCCAGACAATCGGTAAAACGAAGGCAACAGCACACAGCCTTAGGGAATTGCCCGCAATGACTAAAGGCTTCTCTCGCGCGATGGCGGCGGCGGCAAAGACAGCCAATGCCACGGGGGGCGTGATTGCTGACAGGACGGCGTAATAGAAGACGAAGAAATGCGTCTGTAGCTGGCTGACCCCCAATTCCATCAGCGATGGACCGGCGACAAAGACGACCATCAAATAAGACGCTGCGGTCGGCAGCCCCATGCCCAACACAATCGAACAGATCGCCGCCAGGATAAGCGCGGGCAGCAGGTCTCCCGATCCCATGGAGACAATCAGCTGATTCAGTTTCACACCCAGACCGGTGGAACTTACCGCGCCGATAACCACACCAATGGCGGCACACGCGATCAGCACAGACAGGCCATCCCGGCCTGAATCCACAAGGAATTCCCAGGTGGCTTCCCATCCGAAACGGGTTTTCGGTAATACGAATCCGGTAAACAGAGTAACGCCCGCCGCGCTGAGACCGCTGAAGGTTGGGGAAAAGCCAGAAAACAGCATGCCCAGCAAAGTGCCGAAACCCAATACCAGTACAAGTGCTTGCGACGCCCGTTGTCCGGTCCACATGTCAGTGGTGGCTTCTCCCTGGGCTTTGATTCCCAGACGCTGGGCTTCCAGTATGGCTGCGACTGACAGTGAGAAAATGAACAGGAACGCAGGAACGATGGCGACCAACATGATTGTCGCATACGGAATGCCGGTTATCTCCGACATGATGAAGGCGCCAACGCCCATGATGGGCGGAATGATCTGACCAACGCAGGATGCGGTCGCTTCTACCCCACCCGCAAAACCGGCGGTATAGCCTGCCCGTTTCATCATTGGGATCGTCAATACACCGGTCGACGCCACATTGGCGGGGGCCGACCCGTTGACCGATCCAAACAATGTCGACGCTATGATGGCGGCCTGGGCCGGGCCGGAGCGCAAGCCACTGGTTGCCCGCATGGCGATGAAATTGAAAAAATCGCCAGCCCCTGAAATTCGAATGGCCGCCCCCAGAATGACAAAGACCATCACAACATCGACCACCGCGCCCAGGGCGATGCCATAGATCCCTTTGTAACTATAGGCGACTTCCAGGGCATTGGAGAATGGCATTGCACGGTGGTTCAACACGCCTGGCATCCAATGGCCATAGGCAAGGTAAAGAAAGGCCGCGATGACGATACCAACCAGAACCCAACCCTCGACCCGTCGTGCGGCCTCAACAACCACAAGCGTACCAATGGCATAGCAGGTCAAATCAGCAGTGTTGGGGATGCCTTCCCGAAACGCCGCAATGTCGTAATAATTCATCAGGTAATAGCCGCCGGTCCCCAGCGCCGCCAGGATCCACATTGAATTGACCAGGGCCATGCGCATGGTCAGTTCGCCATTTCCGTGAAATACACCGGGCTTTAACAGGAAAACCGCGACAATGCTTAATGTCAGGGCGATGCTGTATTGAGCCTCAGCGGGCAGTTTCCCAAAAACCGTAGTCGCGGCGATGAACACCGCCAATGCTACACAGCACAGTTTGCCCAAGGCGGGAAAAAGGACCCGCAGCGCCTTTGGGGCTGCTGCGGGGTTAGATGGGGTGTCTTGCATTGAAACAGACCCTTAAACAGAAAACTTTGCCAGTCTTACTGCATTAATCCTACTTCCTTACTGCATTAATCCTACTTCGCGGTAGTATTTTGCCGCGCCAGGATGAACCGGCGCAGACAGCGCCGTCAGGGCATTTTTCATTTGGATCAGCGCCAATGCCGGGCTCATGTCATTCACCTTTGCGATGTTATCCCAAAAGGTCTTCACCAGCGTATAAGCCGTTTCTTCTGGCATATCATTGCGCACAACCATCATGAAAGGGAAGGTCCAGAAATACGCAGGGCTGTCGGCTTGCACGCGCCCTTCATAGGCCTTGTTCAGGATTTCCGGGGAGACTTCCTGAAAAACATAGTATTCGCCGTTGGTGATATTGTTGCGGAAGTCATCTAACTTATCCGGGTCTGGCGAAACAAAGCGCAGCTTCATCTGGCGCGATGCATTGTCAACACCCGCATGGGGCACACCACCCCACACCAGCGTCGCATCCATTGTACCATCCGCCATCTGATCCAGTGCGGGTTGGTATTTCAGATATTGGCCGTCGGCATCCCCGGCTTCCAGATCAATGCCATGGGCTTTGAACAGCGCCATTGTCACGCGGCCTGCATTCCCGCCGGGTCGACCGATTGCCAGGGTTTTGCCTTTGAAATCCGCAATGGTTTTGATGTCGCTTTCAACGCGGGCAACATATTGGGCAGCACTGGTCGTGATCGCAAACAGCGTGCTCATGTCTTTATATTTTTCGACCAAATCTTCAGGGTCTTCATTGAATTTACCACTGCGCTGAATGGCATCTTTGTAATGGGGGGAGCCGATGGCGACGATGTCGGCCTGGCCCGCCGCGACCTGCCGCAAGCCCTTTACGGAGCCATTGTCGACAACAGTCAGTTTGATATCCGATCCGGATTCCGCCATTAAGTTCGACCAGGCGACCCCCATCTGATAATCTTGGGTTGTCGGACCAACGGCGCTGAAAATAACTTCCTGGGCGTTTGCGCCCACACCGAAACCCAAGCTTATTGGAAACGCAACTACAACTGTCGCAAGGAACTTACGCATGACTTCCTCCCTTTTTCAGGTCGGTCATTGCCGACCTGTTGTTTCACCACACTTGTGCATGGCTTTAAGAATCGTTTGTTCTATCTGACAGAACATCGTTCTATAATACACTTGGGTTAAGTTTGAAGTAAAGTAAAAATCCAAAAGACAGGAGGCGTGGTGATTATGCGTTCAAGAAATGAGCGATAAGGGGGTCGCGGCCGTAGAGCGCGCGTTGGCGATCCTGGATTGTTTCGAATCGGATCATGAGAGTCTTCCGCTAAAGACAATCGCGCAAAAGACCGGGCTTTATAAAAGCACGATACTTCGGTTGTGCGTGTCGCTGGAAAGCTACGGCTATCTGCGTCGGCGGGAGGACGGGGATTTTCAGCTTGGACCGACGCTTTGGCGTCTGGGCGCGCTGTACCGCAATCGATTTGACGTCGCAACGCATGTCCGTCCGGTCCTGAAGCGGCTGTCTGAAACAACCGGGGAAAGCGCATCCTTTTATGTGCGCGATGGCGATGCGCGGATTTGCCTGATGCGCCATAACAGCAGTCAGGCCATTCGGCATCACCTGGAAGAAGGCGTTCGCCTGCCGCTAAATTTAGGGGCGGCCGGACATTTAATTCTGGCCTATTCTGATGGCAGTGACCCAAAGACTGAGGAGATAAAGTCCTGCGGCTATGCAATAAGTTTGGGAGAGCGCGACCCCAATACCGTATCGATTGCGGTTCCCGTTCTGGGTCGAGGCGATGCCTTCATGGGCGCGCTTGTCGTGTCTGGCTTGGGAACACGGTTTGACGAAGCGGCCCGCTATCAGGCGATTGACCTGGCCAAGGACGAGGCGCGCCGTCTGTCACAGGAGATATATGGTTAGACCAAAGTCAGTCTGAGAAATTTATAATCCCAGACTGCTTCAAGGTATCAATTTCCTCGTTACTGAAGCCGAGTTCCTGTGCCAGTTCCTGGCTATGTTGACCGCTGCGGGGAATGTTCAGTCGAACACCAGGGCGCCAACCGCCAACGGAAATTGGCAAGGCAGGGACCTGCGTTTCCGTTCCATCGGGCAGGGTTATATCCAGCAGGCCGCCGGATTGTTGCAGATGGGGATCGTCAAACAGATCTTCGGGTCGGCGGATCGGCGCATAGGGCAGGCCCGATTTTTCACAGTTTGCCATCAGGGTTTCTGACGGAATGGTCAGAAACAGGCGGCGGATTTGGGGCAGGAAGGCATCTCTGGCATGGCACCGTTTGGCGTTTGTATCCAGGGCCGGATCAGCCAGCAGATCCAGCAGATGAAAATCCTCACAAAAGGTCTTCCATTGTCTGTCAGACACAACGCCGACAAAAACCTGTTCGCCATCGCTGCAATCAAAGACGTCATAAACAGCCCAGGCCGAAAGCCGTGCAGGCATGGGGGCGGCGGGCTTTCCTGTCATGGCAAATTGCGTCATGTGCTGGCCACTGAGGAAGGCGCAGTTCTCAAATAAGGCCGAAATCACTTCACTGCCTTGCCCCGTAACATCCCGTTGTCGAAGCGCAGCCATTACGCCAATGGCGCCGAACATACCGCCCATCACATCATTGACTGATGCGCCGGCGCGCAGGGGACGGCCGGGTGGCCCTGTCATATAGGCCAGGCCGCCCATCATCTGAACCACTTCGTCCAGGGCGGTGCGCTTTTCATAAGGTCCCGCCAGGAACCCCTTCGCGGAACAATAAATTAATCCGGGATTAGTCTCTTTCAGTTTCGCATATCCCAGGCCCATCGCGTCCAGCGCGCCAGGGCGGAAATTCTCAACCAGCACGTCTGCCGTCGCGATCAGGCGTTCGACAAACGCTTTGCCTTCCACAGATTTAATGTCCACAGCGACGGACCGCTTGTTGCGATTATAGGCAGTAAAGAAGCCAGCCCCGGATCCCGTAAGCTTGCGGGTTTTATCCCCCTCTGGTGCAGGTTCCACCTTGATCACATCCGCACCAAGATCGGCCAGAATCAGACCACAGGTCGGCCCCATAACCATATGGCTGAACTCAATTACCCGGATGCCCGCGAGCGGTAAGGTGGATTGAGTTCCTGATTGCTTGAGATGATCGAGGGTTTCTTCTGGCATTCTGGCATCCTCCATATACTTGTCATTCTCGAATTTAGTTGATATTTTAGAACGACGTTACGTAGAATAGAACGAATGCATGTTATCACGCAACTCCCTTTGCACGATCATAAAGGACCTGACCATGACCGATATCGACATTCTGATCAGCGAAGTTGGCCCGCGAGATGGCTTGCAGATGGCAAAATCAATCATGTCCACGGCTGACAAGAAGCGTTGGATTACGGATGCGCATGCTGCCGGGTTGCGGGAGATTGAAGTCTGTTCCTTCGTGCCACCGAAATTGGTGCCTGGCATGGCCGATGCTGATGAGATCACGCGTTTCTCTAAAACACTGCCTGGATTGCATGTGGCGGTTCTGGCCCCGAATTATCGCGGTGCAGAGGCCGCAATGGCTGCAGGGGCTGATAAGATCACCGTGCCGATCTCCGTCAGTGCCCCCCATAACCGGGCTAATGTGAACAAAACTCCAGAGGAAAGCATTGTGGAGATTGCCCGGATCTGTGCCCTGCGCGACAGTCTGCCTGAAGGACAGCGCCCCGCAATTGAAGGCGGTTTATCCACTGTCTGGGGTTGTACCATTGCGGGTCCGGTCGCCCAGGATGACGTTGTCCGTCTGTCGGTTGCCTTGGTGGAAGCGGGGGTGGATGAAGTTGGGCTGGCCGATACAACAGGCATGGCGGACCCTGCCGGTATCCGGCGTGTCTTCAAGGCGGTACGTGCCGAAATTGGTGAGGACAAATTAGGCGGGGCCCATTTGCATAATACCCGTGGACTGGGCCTGGCGAATGTTCTGGCGGCTTTGGATATCGGGATTACAACCTTTGACGGATCTCTTGCAGGATTGGGCGGTTGCCCCTTTGCACCAGGGGCTTCTGGCAACATTGTGACGGAAGACCTGGTCTATATGCTGGAAGAAATGGGACTGCGAACCGGCATTGATCTGGAAAAATTGATTGCCGTGCGCAAGGTATTGGAATCCGGCCTGCCCGACGAACCGCTTTATGGCTTCATCGCACAAGTCGGCCTGCAAAAAGGTGGCAAACGCCCGGACCGTCTGGCTGTCGCATCATAGATCGTGATGCGCAGAGGAACGAACTTGCACAGTCAGGCGGAGTTCAAATGAAGCTCTTACGTCCCGGATTGCGATAGAATTCCATTCAGGAGTCTCTCAGAGGTCATGGGAATGCGCGTCATTCGTGCGCCGGTCGCGTTATAGATTGCATTGGCAATCGCGGGGGCAACGCCAACGATACCGGCTTCTCCAATGCTTTTGGCACCATACGGTCCCGTTGTTTCCGGGGCGTCTTCAATCAGCATGACCACGATTTCATCAGGAGAATCCAATCCGTCAGGAATTTTGTAATCCATAAAGGATGGATTGGTTAGATGGCCGTTTTCCCACACCAATTCTTCCAGCAGGGCATAGCCAACGCCCTGAACGACAGCGCCATGCACCTGTCCCTCGACACTTTGTGGATTGATGGCACGCCCAATGTCGTGAGCGGACCAGACTTTCTGAACCACAGCCTTGCCGGTCACTGTATCGACATCCACGACGGCCCCCACGGCCCCAAAAACATAGACGCCCAGATTATCAAAGGCAAAATTCGACATCTCGGCCCGTTTGGGATCAAAGCGCGGCCCGTCGAAGGCAAAGGCATGGTGTCCCATAATTGGACCCCCGACGCGATTGAAGGCCCGGGCTGCGATTTCCCTGAAACTCGTCTGCCGGTCCGATCCGACAACCCGGACCGTACCGCCTATTTCCAGTTCCAGATCATCCTTGCTGCATTCCAGCATATCTGCAGCATCATTCAGGATTCGATCCCGCATTTCCACGGTCGCCTGCATCACAGCCCGTCCCGCGGTGTAGGTGATACGGCTGGCCGCAGTTTTCCAATTATATGGGGAACTGTCTGTGTCCTGGGTCGCATAGGCGATGGATTCTAGGGGAAGGCGCAATGTCTCCGCACATATTTGCGGTAACACGGTATCCGACCCTTGTCCGATATCCACCACGCCGGTTTGCAGGGCAACCGTGCCATCAGCCCGCAAATTGACAAAGGCGCTGGTGCCCATCAGGCCGGAAATATGAGACAGGCCTGATATGCCAACGCCCCTGACCCACCCGTCCTGGGGGGCTGGCAAAGCGGAGACATCTTTCTTCAGAGCCGCATCCAGCGCATCCAGACATTCGGTCATTGCACAGGACGGCACTGTTTGGCCCCCCAACCAAGCGTCACCAGCCTTCATGGCATTGCGGCGGCGCAATTCTATCGGGTCCATATCAAGTTTTGCGGCAAGTGCGTCCAATTGGCTTTCACTGGCGAATGTTGCCTGTGGATTGCCAAACCCCCGGAAGGAGCCCGCTTTCAGTTTGTTGGTGTAAACGGCATGGCCCTTAACACGAACATTGGGGCAGTTATAGGGGCCTCTGGAACACAGCATCCCGAAGCTCAGCACTGCTGGGCTCTCGTCTGAATAGGCACCAGCATCGAACCAAAGCTCTGCTTCTCGCGCGACAAGGGTGCCATCCTGTTTTGCGCCTGTGCGCATTTTAATGCGCGTAGGATGGCGGGAACGCAGCATTTCCATATCTTGCGCCCGGGTCAGAGTGATTTTAACAGGGCGTCCTGATGCGCGGGCGAGAGCAACCGCAATGGGCTGAACACTAACGCCGTTTTTGCCGCCAAAGCCTCCGCCGATCTTGGGGGCGATACAGCGGATCTTGGACATCGGGATATCCAGTTCCTCGCTAATGCGACCCTGTAGATAAAAGATTGATTGTGCGGTTGAACGCACAGTAATGCGACCGGCGAGGTCCGGTTCTGCCAAGGCGCTGCAGGGTTCCATATAGGCGTGATACTGGGCGGGTGTCTCATAGACATCTTCGACAATGACATCACAGGCCCCCCAGACTGACTCTGGATCACCTTCCAGAATACCGGCGGACCAGAAGATATTGCCGTTGGTTTCTGTATCGCTGTTACGCGTATAGCGATCCTGATCTGGATGCACCAAGGGGGCGTCTTGCGCCAAGGCGTCATCCAGAGAGCAGACAGCTGTGTAATCTTCATAGTCAACCGAGATCATTTGTGCTGCGAGGTCGGCTGCTTCCTTGGTTTCCGCTGCGACGGCCGCTACAGGCTCCCCAACATAGCGGACGTGGCCGCGCGCCAATGTTACTTCATCTTTGATAAAGGAGCCGACCAATTTGTCGGGTAAGTCATCCGCCGTTATGATCGATATAACCCCCGGCACGGCAAGGGCGTCGGTCAAATCAATGGCTTTGATGCGCCCGCTTGCAATCGGACTGGCGGTGATTGCTCCATACAGCATGCCAGACACCGTGTAATCATCCGCATATTTTGCCGCCCCACCCACTTTTTCTGATGAATCCAGACGAGCGGAAGACATCCCAACTGCACTAAAAGAATTCGTCATGATCCTGCCTTCCCCGCGACAGCCTCGGCGGCATCCACAATTTTTACATATCCTGTGCATCGGCAAAGATGACCTGACAGAGCCTCCCTTATCTTTGTGCGATCCGGCTTGGGGTCTTCGCGTAGCAAGGACGTCAGGGCGATGGTCACACCCGCTGTGCAAAACCCGCATTGTACGCCGCCGCTGTCGACCAGGGCTTGCTGTAAGACAGACAGTTTTCCATTCTCCAACAGCCCCTCTACCTGTCGGATTTCATTAGCGCTTACGTCGGTCGCAACGCGTTTCTGCGTTTTTCGTCCAAAAAATTTCATCTTGAATTACATTTTGTGTCACTACCGCTTACTTTTTCCAGTCATGATTGCATTATTGATTACATTTTCTGTTTGAGTCACATATCAATCTCGTTGACCTGAGTCGCGGCTGTCCCTCATTGTTGGAATATCAAATTCGGCCTAATCCAGTAGAAACTATTTTTCTATTGTTGCGTCTTATTGTGGTCTTCGAACCGAATTTCCTCCTGATATGATGCGATTGATCAATGCTGCGGCGGCTTTGTGGGCACTGGTGTCGGGGCCTGTTGCATTTTCATGCGTATTAGCGGCATCTTTTAGGACTCCTATAATCTCGCTTTCGGGCAAGATTTTATGGTCATTCAATGCCAGCAAGAGCGATTCACAGATGGAAAGCGCTGCCATGCCTGAATAATCCCGCTGATCTGACATTATAGTGTACCTTTTCGCCTGCATATAACGTATCAGCACGGAATGTGCCTTTCGAATTGTCATCAAGTTGTCAGATAAATCTCTATAGTGACCTGATCGAAAGCAGCCTCAAGCGCACCAACCCAAAATTTATTCTGAACGGACGAGGATACGATTATCCCCAATGACTATTCTCCCCTGGCGCGCAAGCTAGGCGCCTTTGTTGCGTTGACCGAAAAGGAACTTGCGATCCTAGCGGCGTTGCATCAGCGGCGCCGTTCCTTTGTCGCCGGGCGTGATCTGGTGCACCAAGGGCAATCGGATCAGGCGGCCTATATTCTGTGTTCTGGATGGGTTTGTTCCTACAAGCTCCTACCTGATGGTTCCCGCCAAATTGTTGATTTTCAGGTTCCGGGTGATTTTTTGGGGCTGCGCAGTCTGCTGCTCCATACCTCCGACCATGGGATTGAACCTGTCACCGATATTGAAGTGTGCGAGGTTCTTACCCATGACCTACTTGATGCTTTCTCAAAGAACATGAGGCTGGCAACAGCTATCCTTTGGGCATTGTCTCGAGATGAGGCCATGGTAGTCGAGCATTTGATTGATATCGGGCGGCGTAATGCCGTTGAGCGTGTTGCTCATTTCCTTCTAGAGCTTGGATCGAGGCTCACTTTGATTGGGATGGGGACTCGGTCTGGCTATGCCTGCCCACTTACACAGTACCACTTGGCTGATACGCTGGGGCTGAGTGCAGTTCACGTCAATCGCGCCTTACGGCAGTTGCGGGAAGAGGGACTGCTGACCTTTCGGTCTGGGCAAGTGACGTTTGAGAATTATGATCGTCTGATTGAGTTCGCTGGTTTTGATCCCAGCTATCTCGACCAAACCGGCCCGTTGCTGCGTTAGTCTCTTTCCCGGCAAATCTTTGAACATCTTGTGCTTTTATTAACTGGCTGATCCGCATGCGGATGGGGCAATCATAAATATTTCGCTTAGGCTGATCTACATCAACGAAGCACAACCGATACCCCCCCATTCTGCCCGGAGTAATTTTCTCAAACCATAAGGGCCGACATTCGGCTGGGCACAAAGACCATGGCATTACCGGATAATGCAGTGACACCGCCCAAAGCGGACGGATCGCGCAGTGGAATCACACAAGGGGTTATGGGTGTCGGCGCGCTGACAGCCGTTGTCATCGGCTCGATGATTGGCTCTGGCGTTTTCAATCTCCCACAAAACCTGGCTTCGGGTGCTGGGCCGCTTGCCATTATCATTGGGTGGACAATTAGTGGTATCGGAATTCTGGCACTGGCCTTTGTTTATCAAGGACTTTCCACACGTAAGCCAGACCTGAACGCTGGCCCTTACGCCTATGCTAAGGCTGGCTTTGGTCCGTTCATCGGTTTCAATAGCGCCTGGGGATACTGGCTATCAGCTTGGCTCGGGAATGTGTCTTATGCCGTAGTCATGTTCAGTGCGCTTTCCTACTTCTTCTCCCCTTTCGGCGATGGAAATACGTGGCAAGCATTACTGGGAGCGTCAGTCGTTCTGTGGTCGATCCACACATTGATCCTGTTTGGTGTCAAACAGGCCGCGTTCGCCAATGTCATCACCACAATTGCAAAGGTCGCCCCGATCATTCTGTTTATTGTGGTCGTTCTGGCGGCCTTCAGAATGGATGTTTTCACGCTTGATTTTACGGGTGTTCCTTCAACCGGTGAGACAGATATCGGGTCGCTGCTGGATCAGGTAAAAAGCACCATGCTGGTCACCTTGTGGGTGTTCATTGGCATTGAAGGTGCCAGCGTCGTATCCGGTCGCGCCCGCAATCGCCGGGATATTGGGATCGCCACCTTCGCCGGGTTCATCACCACGCTTTCAATTTATGTTTTGATCTCCCTGCTGTCACTGGCGGTCATGAGCCGCCCTGAACTGGCAGCCCTGAAGAATCCCTCCATGGCGGGGGTTCTTGAACAGGTCGTCGGTCCTTGGGGGGCATTGTTGATCAACATTGCACTTGTGATTTCGGTGCTGGGGGCCTTCCTGGCCTGGACGTTGCTTGCGGCGGAGGTTCCCTATGTATCGTCCCAGGATGGCACAATGCCGCGCTTCTTTGGCAGGGAAAACGCTTATGGGGCACCGTCCACCTCTCTGTGGGTCACCAATGGTCTGGTCCAGCTTTTTCTGGTCCTGACACTGGTTGCCAACAGCACCTACCTCTCCCTGCTTTATATCGCGTCAACGGCAATTCTGGTGCCTTACATCTTCTCCGGTGCATATGCGTTCAAGCTTGCCGTGACCGGTGAAGCCTATAAGCCGGACGAAAGCCGTGGTCGGGACATGATCGCCGGAACGATTGCGACGATCTATGGCATCTGGCTGGTCTATGCGGCGGGTCCAACCTATCTGCTGATGGCCGCCATGCTCTATGCCCCCGGTATCGTGATCTACGTATGGGCGAGGCAAGAGAATGGGGAAAAAGTCTTCACCCCCTTTGAGTGGATCATAGCCGTGGGCCTGGTTGCTGCAGCCATCGTTGCGGCGGTCCTTATCTGGAATGGGAGCATAAGCCCACTATGAAAGCTGTAACCAAGGTTCAAACAGGTGCCTATTCCGAAGTTGGCAAGCTGCGTGAGGTTCTGGTCCATCGCCCGGATCTCAGCCTGCAACGGCTGACGCCTGACAATTGCAAGGCCTTACTGTTTGATGATGTTCTATGGGTCAAAAAAGCTCGCCAGGAACATGATGTTTTCGTCGACACGATGCGTGAACGGGGCGTTCATGTGCGGGATCAGGGGGAGATGCTGGCAGAAGTCCTGGCCATCCCCAAGGGGCGCCAATGGCTGTTGGATCACCGGGTCAATGAAACAACTGTCGGGGCCGATCTGGTCAAAGAGATGCGCGGCTGGTTGGATGAAATGCCAGCGATCGAGCTGGGGCGCTATCTTGTGGGCGGAATTGCCCGGGCCGAATTGCCTTTCAAACCAGCCGGATTGGTAGGGCGAACAATGGCGTCACAGGATTTTGTCCTGCCGCCTTTGCCCAACCAGCTTTTTACCCGAGACAGTTCATGCTGGATTTATGGTGGTGTGACGATCAATGGCATGTACTGGCCTGCCCGTCGGCCCGAAGCCCTGCATCTTGCTGCGATCTATAGATTTCATCCCCGCTTTGCAGAAGCGACATTCGATATCTGGTGGGACGGCGCAGGTGTTGCCCCCAGTATTGCAACACTTGAGGGCGGCGATGTCATGCCGCTGGCCAAAGGCGTCGTCCTGATCGGAATGGGGGAGCGTACAACCCCGCAAGCCGTGTCCATGCTGGCGTCCCGATTATTCGCATCAGGTGCTGCTGAACGGGTCATTGCGGCGCTGATGCCGCGGGATCGATCCTTCATGCATCTGGATACCATCTTCACCTTCTGTGACCGCGATCTGGTCACGATTTATCCGCCGGTCGTGGATCGCATCCGGACGTTTTCGCTTCGGCCCGGAAAAAAGACGGGCACCCTGGATATCACCAAAGAAACCGGGCCTTTTGTTGAAATTGTTCAACATGCATTGGGTTTGGACACGCTGCGTGTGGTGGCCACCGGTGGTGATGATTATGAGGCGGAACGAGAACAATGGGACGATGGCAATAATCTTCTGGCCCTGGAGCCGGGCGTTGTCATTGGCTATGACCGCAATGTCTATACTAACACGCTACTGCGCCAAGCGGGAATTGAGGTGATCACGGTTGAAAGCTCTGAACTGGGTCGGGGACGGGGCGGCAGCCATTGCATGTCCTGCCCCATCAGTCGCGACGCACTATAGATAGGAAAAACATTATGCCTGTAAATCTGCGTGGCCGTAGCGTACTCACCCTTGATGACTTCACCCCTGGCGAGATTCGCTTCCTCCTGCAATTGGCTGCTGAACTCAAAGCCGCCAAGATATCGGGCACTGAACAGCCCCGCCTGTCGCGGAAGAACATCGCCCTAATTTTTGAGAAGGATTCGACACGCACCCGGACCGGCTTTGAAGTTGCTGCCTATGATCAGGGCGCACATGTTACCTTCTTGGGTCCCAGTGGCAGCCATATTGGCCATAAGGAAACCATGAAGGACACGGCCCGGGTTCTGGGGCGTATGTATGATGCCATTGAATATCGCGGCTTTGGACAGCCGGTCGTCGAAGTGTTGGCAAAATATGCTGGGGTGCCGGTCTATAACGGTTTAACCGATCAGGCCCATCCGACCCAAATTCTTGCGGACTTCATGACGATGCGGGAATTCACGCATAAGCACCTTTCAGACCTTGTTTTGACATTTCTGGGGGATGGCCGGGATAATGTGGCGCTGTCCCTGGCCATAGGGGCGGCGAAGGTCGGTATGGATATCCGCATCGCTTCTCCCCGCAGTCTTTGGCCTGACGATACGTTCATTTCGCATTTTAAGGATGTATCAAAAGATACCGGCGCGACGCTAACCGTCACCGAGTCAGCGGAAGATGCCGTAAAGGGCGCAGATTTTCTTTACACGGATGTCTGGCTGTCGATGGGCGAAGCGGAGAGCGAATGGGGCAAACGCATTGAACAATTGACGCCCTATCGCATCACCAGCGAATTGATGGCTGCGACTGGTAATCCTTTCGTCAAATTCATGCATTGCCTGCCCGCATTTCATAATGCCGAAACCAGTGTCGGTGCGGATATCAAGCAGCGCTTCGGGATTGATTGCATGGAAGTGACGGAGGACGTCTTCGAATCCTCTGCATCCATCGTGTTTGATCAGGCTGAAAACAGAATGCACTCGATCAAGGCAATTCTTGTCGCCACGATCGGGAGCTGATCGCAATGCGCCTCGTTGTTGCCCTTGGTGGAAATGCCCTGCTGAAGCGAGGTGAGCCCATGACTGCGGAAAATCAGCGCACCAATGTGGCCCGCGCGGCGTCGTCGCTGGCTGCCCTGATCGATGCGGGTCATCAGGTGGTCATCACGCATGGCAACGGTCCCCAAGTTGGATTGATTGCCCTTCAGGCGGCGGCGGGGCCAGCGGATGGCGCCTATCCACTGGATATTCTGGGTGCGGAGAGCGAGGGCATGATCGGTTACTTGATTGAGCAGGAACTTCGCAACCTTTTGGGTGAAGGGGTCTCCCTGGCAACCCTGCTGACACAAATCCGTGTTGATCGAAAGGATCCTGCTTTCCAGCATCCTACTAAGCCGATTGGCCCGATTTATCAGGAGGCTGCAGCCCGAAATCTTGAGGACCATCGGGGATGGACATTCAAACAGGACGGCACGTCCTGGCGGCGGGTCGTTGCCTCTCCAGAGCCGCTGGAAATTCTGGAGATCAAAGTGATTTCCATGCTGATTGATCAGGGCGTGGTGGTTGTCTGCACAGGCGGTGGCGGCATTCCGGTTATCGCGCGCCCGGATGGCGGGATGGTCGGGATTGAAGCCGTCATAGACAAAGACCGTGCCAGTGCGTTGCTGGCCAAGGAGATTAAGGCGGACATGCTGTTGCTGCTGACGGATGTCGATGCAGTGTACAAAGGCTACGGCACATCGACCGCGCGTGCCATTGCGCAGGTTGGCGCACAGGAAATTTCAGCAGACCAGTTTCCTGATGGCTCAATGGGCCCAAAGATTCAGGCGGCAACGCGATTTGTTCTAGAAACCGGCAATCCGGCTGCTATTGGCCGATTGGAAGACGCGATGGCCCTGCTGGCAGGGTCCGCTGGCACACGCATAGAAGCCGGCTCTTTAAAGGCACAGTATCGTGGCTGACAGTGCTGCCAGGGAATCCGATAATCCGACAGCGCAGGATGCGGCCACACCGAATCTTGGTGTGATTGCCGCCGTCCGTGGTAGCGTTGTCGATGTGCGTTTTGACGATTATCTGCCACCAATCAATACGCTGCTTCTTATAGAAACGACCCGTCCAATCCTTATGGAAGTCCTGGCCCAGCGCGATGCCCATCATGTGCGCTGCATCGCGCTGACACCCACCCAAGGCTTGGCCCGGGGGATGTGTGTGACCGATACCGGTGGACCGCTGAAGGTTCCGGTCGGGGAGACTGTTCTGTCGCGCATGTTTGACGTTTTAGGGAATGCGATTGATCGCAAACCTGCCCCGACAAAAGTGGAGTGGCGCTCCGTCCATAATGCGCCGCCTGCATTGGTCAGGCGATCCACCAAGTCTGAAGTATTCGAAACCGGTATCAAGGCAATCGACGTCCTAGCTCCGCTTGAGCGTGGCGGCAAGGCCGGGCTGTTCGGCGGGGCAGGTGTTGGTAAGACTGTGCTGCTGTCAGAGATCATTCATAACATGATCGGACATCATAACGGGGTCAGCATTTTTTGTGGTATCGGTGAGCGCTCTCGTGAAGGTGAAGACCTGTACCGCGAGATGGAGAAGGCCGGTGTGCTGCCGAAAATGGTTATGTTGTTTGGCCAGATGAATGAACCGCCGGGTGCGCGCTTCCGCGTCGGACATGCTGCATTGACCATGGCAGAGTATTTCCGGGATGATCAACACCGCGATGTCTTGCTGCTGATCGATAACATATTTCGCTTTATTCAAGCAGGGTCCGAGGTCTCAGGTTTGATGGGCCAAATGCCATCCCGCCTGGGTTATCAGCCGACCATGGGTACAGAATTGTCCGGCCTTGAGGAGCGTATCGCCAATACAGACAGTGGTGCCATCACCTCAATTCAGGCCGTGTATGTCCCGGCTGATGATTTTACGGACCCTGCGGCTGTTCATACATTTTCACATCTTTCCGCATCCCTTGTGTTGTCACGCAAGCGCGCCAGTGAGGGGTTGTTCCCCGCCGTTGATTTGTTGGAGTCCAGCTCAAAAATGGCAACGCCTGGCATTGTTGGGCGGCGTCATTATGAGTTGGCACAGGATATCCGCCAGACATTGGCGCAATACGCTGCGCTGAAAGACATTATTGCCATGCTTGGTCTTGAGCAATTGTCACTGGAAGACCGCAAGACCGTTGCCCGGGCGCGCCGCCTTGAACGTTTCCTGACTCAGCCATTTTTCACAACAGAGCAATTTACCGGGCTGAAAGGCAAACTGGTATCCCTGGAAGATGCCCTGGACGGCTGCGCGCGCATTCTGGCCGATGAATTCGCCGACCTGCCGGAAAGTGCCCTTTACATGATTGGCGCGATTGGGGAGGCGAGGGCTAAGGCTAAAGCTGGGACACATACAGCCGGGACCCATACAGCGGGGGCGGATGATGCGGCTTAAAATCCTACTTCCATTTCGTATCTTTGCAGATGTTACATCGGTCTCACGCATTGTTGCGGAAACATCAGAAGGGTCCATAGGCCTTCTGCCGCAACGGCTTGATTGCGCAGCCTCCCTTGTGCCGGGAATCCTGGAATACGAAACCAAAGCACAACAGATATTCTACGTTGCCCTGGATGAAGGCGTCATGATCAAGACAGGCGCTGATGTTCTGGTTTCCGTGCGTCGCGCCATTGCGGGATCGGATTTAACGACGCTGCACAAGCAAGTGGAACAGGAATTCTTGACGCTCAGCAGTGACGAAGAAGCCGCACGCTTGGTCATGGCAAAACTGGAAGTCGGGTTTCTGCACCGATTTGCGAGTATGCAACATGACTGATCCTAAAGATGAACCACCGCCTGACAATGGTGCATTCGCAAATCGTGTGGATCGCCAGGCAAAGCGCCGGATAAAGGCGAAACGAAATACAGAAAAGGGTGTCTGGTTTGGCCTGGGCATGATGGGGCTGGTCGGTTGGTCAATTGTGGTTCCGACCATACTGGGGGCGGCACTGGGACAATGGATAGACAGTGAAACATCGGACAACCACTCCTGGACATTAATGCTGTTGATCGCAGGACTGACACTTGGCTGTTGGAATGCGTGGCGCTGGGTATCAAAGGAACACACCGCCATGCAGGATGATGATGACGATGACTGATGGTCTATTGGCACTATTTGCAGTCCTGGCCGGTTTCGGGCTGGGCACAGTATTCTTTGTTGGTCTTTGGTGGACGGTACGCCGGGCGTTGACCTCCCAACAGCCGGGCCTCCTTGTGCTGGGCAGTATGCTGGCGCGAACCGGACTGGTTGTTGTCGGGTTCTATTTTGTCAGCGGCGGCAATTGGCAAGACCTGCTGTTTTGCTTAGCGGGTTTTATCTTTGCACGTCTGGTCTGGGTGCGGCTGCTCCCCAAAACTCAGGGGGTAAATACCAACGCGATTACAGAGGGGACCCATCATGCGCCTTAGCCCCGACGAATTGGTGCTTTGGCAATCGGGCATTGTTGACCTGAATGCCACGATTGTCTCTACCTGGATCCTGATGGTCATTCTGGTGCTGGGGGCCAAGCTCGTCACGCGCCATATTTCAGCGGAAGAAGAACGTTCGCACTGGCAGAATCTGCTTGAAATCGTCGTTACCGGCATCGACCAGCAGATCAAGGATATCGGCCTGCAGCATTCAAAAAAGTATCTGCCGTTTCTGGGAACGCTTTTCCTGTTCGTCGCCGCATCAAGCCTGTCAAGCATCATTCCAATGTTCGAACCGCCAACCGGTTCACTGTCGACAACTGTTGCATTGGCAATCTGTGTTTCTGTTGCTGTTCCACTTTATGGGATTCAGGCACGCGGTGTTGCGGGTTATCTGAAATCCTATATCGCGCCAACGGCTATCATGCTGCCCTTCAATATTATCAGTGAAGTGTCCCGCACGCTGGCCCTGGCAGTGCGTCTGTTTGGTAACATGATGAGTGGCGCAATGATCCTGGGCATTCTGATCAGCATAACGCCGTTGTTGTTTCCAATAGTTATGACTGCGCTTGGGCTGCTGACCGGCATGGTGCAGGCCTATATTTTCAGCATCCTTGCCGCTGTTTACATCGCTGCGGCAACGCGCAGGGACCAGCCCCCGCACCCTTCCAGCCCACCCTCAAAACAGTCGACAACCGCCTGACGCATTACGAAAGGATTTTACCATGGATTTTCTCGGATTGATCGCAGTTGTCTCAATTACGATCGCTGGAATCACGACGGCCTTTGGCACAATGGGCCCTGCCCTTGCAGAGGGGCGGGCCGTGGCAACGGCCATGACGGCTTTGGCACAGCAACCGGATGCCTCCCCAACCATCACACGAACCCTTTTCGTTGGTTTGGCGATGATTGAATCGACGGCAATTTACTGTTTCGTCGTGTCGATGATCCTGATTTTTGCAAATCCATTCTGGAACTTTGCCTTAACCGCAGCGGCGACACAGGCGGCAGGGCAGTAATATGATTATCGACTGGTTCACTGTCGGGGCTCAGGTCCTCAACTTTCTGGTTTTGGTATGGCTGCTGAAACGCTTCCTGTATCAGCCGATACTAAATGCCATTGATAAGCGCGAGAAACGTATCGCTGATGCCCTTTCAGATGCCGCAAACAGCAAAGCTGAGGCCGCAGCAGATCGCGACGGATTGCAGGCAAAGCATGATGCGTTTGACAAGCAACGCGCCGACTTGCTGGCCCAGGCTGTCGAACAAGCACAATTGGAACGCGGGCACCTGATTGAGGCCGCCCATAAGGCTGCAGAAGATTTGCGCGAAAAACAGCGTAAGGCGCTGGCCAATGATGCAAAAGCGCTGAGTGCCGAGATCAGTCGAAAGGTCGAAACCGAAGTCTTTGCCATCGCAAGAAACGCATTGATGGATCTGGCTGATACGTCACTGGAGGACAGGATTTGTGCGCGATTTATCACCAAACTTTCAACGCTGACAGGACCTGCCAAGGCGACCTTTGCCAAGATGCTGGAGGTCACCAAAGAGCGCGTGGTCATTCGCAGCGCCTTTGATCTGTCCGAAAAGCAGCATGCCGCTATTCAAAAGGCCATTAACACAACATTTGAACACAAGGTTGATCTCACGTTTCAGACGGAACCGGAATTGTTAAGTGGAATCGAATTGGTGGTTGAAGGCCAGAAATTGGCCTGGAGCTTGTCAGATTATCTGAAATCGCTGGAAAGCACGGTTTCTGAGTTAATGAAGCCAGAGCGTATGAAAGAATCAAAGGTGGCGCATGACGGCCACTAATAAGGCAACAAAGATGGATATCGAATCGACCTTTGCAGCAATACAGAAAGGGCGGGCTCAATTCACCCCCGCTTTCGAACCACAAGAGGTCGGGCAGGTCATCAGTGTCTCAACCGGCATAGCCACCGTCTCAGGACTCAACAGCACGGGATTCGAAGAACTACTTGCCTTTCCAGGTGGTGCCTATGGCATCGCATTCAATATTGATGAAACAGAAATCGGCGTTATCCTGCTGGGTGATCATGCGCATTTGCAGGCAGGCGATGAAGTTATGCGCACCGGGCGCGTGATGGATGTTGCCGTCGGGGATGGGATGCTGGGTCGGGTGATTGATCCCTTGGGGCGGGCATTGGATGGCAAGGGGCCAATGGTGACCCAGGCACGTTTGCCCATCGAACGTCCAGCCGCCGCGATCATGGATCGGGCCCCGGTTGATGTGCCGTTGCAGACCGGCTTGAAGGTCATTGACGCGCTGATCCCAATTGGGAGGGGACAACGGGAATTGATCCTGGGAGATCGGCGCACCGGCAAGACCGCAATTGCCATCGATACGATCCTGAACCAAAAGGGCAAGGATGTCCTGTGTGTCTATTGCGCCATCGGTCAACGGGCATCTGCAGTTGCGAAATTAATCCATGTGCTGCGTGAAAATGGGGCCATGGACTATACAGTCATTGTTGTTGCGGAAGGCAATGATCCGCCGGGCCTGACCTATATCTCACCCTATGCGGCAACCAGCATCGCCGAACACTTTATGCAGGCGGGCCGGGACGTCTTGATCGTATATGATGATCTGACACAGCATGCGCGGGCGTATCGTGAACTCTCCCTGTTGCTCAGGCGCCCCCCAGGGCGGGAAGCCTTTCCGGGTGATATTTTCTACATCCATTCCCGTCTGCTGGAGCGCTCCACCCATCTTCGCGATGATTTGGGGAATGGGTCCCTGACCGCCCTGCCAATCATCGAAACCGAGGCACAGGATATCGCCGCCTATATTCCAACCAACCTGATTTCCATCACGGATGGACAGATTTATCTATCGCCATCCTTGTTTGAACTGGGTGTTTTGCCCGCCGTCGATGTCGGGCGGTCGGTCTCTCGTGTTGGGGGGAAGGCACAGCGCGCAGCATTTCGCGCCGTCGCGGGCGACCTTAAACTGGCCTATGCCCAGTTTGAAGAATTGGAAGCCTTTGCCCGCTTCGGTGCGCATCTGGATGAAGAAACCCGCAAAACCATCGAGCATGGAAAGCGCATCCGCGCTTGTCTGAAACAAAATGAGTTAAGCCCTGCTTCAGTGTCGGAGCAAGTCGTCATCCTTCTTGCCCTCAGCGAGGGGTTGATGGATCCAATCTCCTTTGAGCGGATGGCCGACGCACAAAATGCTTTGAGCAAAGCGGCAGGGACCCTGCCGCTGGATCTGCAATCACGTCTGGAGACAGCTAAGACATTCAGCGATGCCGATCGTGATGCCATTATTGACTTGGCACACACAGTGTTGCTCGCCTTTCTGACCCCGGACCCCAAGAACCCTTCTGATCAAGAAAAAGCGTGAGATTAGCAGTATGAGCGCTTCCATCGCAGAACTTCGCAAAACCATCGTCAGCGCCGAAGATCTGCATTCTGTGGTGCGCACCATGAAGGCTTTGGCCGCGTCCAGCATTACGCAATACGAACAATCCGTGCTGGCACTGGAGGATTATTATCGCACCGTTCAGCTTGGGCTTGGTGTCTGCATTCGAAATCAGGGGCAGGTGGTTCTGCCTGACCTGCAAAAATTGGGGTCGACTGAGGTGGTGGTGTTCGGGTCAGACCAGGGTCTTGTTGGGCGTTTTAACGATACTGTGGCTGACCACGCCATCGGGTTGATTGCCGATACTCCAGATACCAGGGTTTGGGCCGTGGGGGAGCGGGTGGGTGCGCCGCTAAAGGATGCCGGCCTGACCCTGGCGGGGGTGCTTCCAGTCCCCTTGTCGGTTGGTGGGATCACGCCACTGGTCGGGCAGATTCTGATCGATTATGAGGCCGTGCTCAGTCGGGGTGAAACTCTGGGGCTGCACCTTGTCTATAACAAACCCACCGCCGGTACGATCTATGAACCCACGGTCCATCGGCTACTGCCGCTGGATGAAGCCTGGCGCCGCGATCTCACGCATATTGCTTGGCCGACAAAGGACTTGCCTGAGGTAATCGGCGATGTCACCAGCACGATTGGCCACTTCGTGCGCGAATATCTATTTGTATCGCTGTTTCGGGCCTGCGCAGCATCTCTGGCTAGTGAAAATGCAAGCCGCTTAGCGGCAATGCAGCGGGCGGACAAGAATATCGAAAGCCTACTGGAAGAGTTGAACGCCAAATTTCACCAATTGCGCCACGACGAAATCGATGAGGAACTGTTTGATGTTGTTGCGGGATATGAAGCGCTGAAACGGTCCGTTGTCATTTAAATTGGAACACACTGTGGCCTAGTTCTGACAGGAACTGGCTTTGAGCACTTATAGTGATTTTTGTGAAGCTGAAACTTTTGCTCTTTTTAGAGACTATATCACAGATAAGTCATCGCTAATTTGATTGCCTAAATTGAACTAAACGAGGGAACATCATGGCTGAAAATATTGGTACTATTGATCGTATTGTTCGAACTCTGCTGGGGTTAGCCCTAATTATTATCCCCTGGGTTACGGAGTTATCTGTATTTGAGGACTCCATGATGCAAACGTCACCCTTTGGGTTGGCTTTTTCCTGATGTTAACGGCCACATTCAAATTCTGTCCTTTGTATCGGATCTTCAGAATATAAACCTGATCAAATAGATATCTCCGCCAAATCAGCCATGCGACATCTCTAAACTAAAAACATGCTCAAACCAAAAGCCTGATCTAGATCAAGTTTTCCAAAGAGCGTAGGGAGTAGAGTTCCGGTGTTGGTTCCAAACGCACCAGAAGCCCGAGATTTCTGCCAATATGGCCGGAATCAAACAGCAAGGGTTGCACCGATGAAGATTATCATTCGCCTCAGCCCTCTGATTAAATCCATCCGCTTGTGCATGGCGCGAACGCCGATGTGGTTGTTTCATCCTGCGTTGCATGCGGGCATCGACCAATCTATAGCAAAGTGCTTCATATCAGCGTGCAGAACATGACTGCACTGCAGCTTTTTGGCTATATTGCTGCTGCGACCGCGCTACAAATATTGCTGGCTGTTGGAATTGCAGTTCTGTACCGCCGATACCGGAAACCTGCCATTTTAGTCAAGTTAACACCTGCCAGGGTAAAGGGTGCTGCTTGGCAGGGCATCCGTGATTTTCGTGTGACGACGCGTGTATTTGAAGACAGAGCGCAGACGCAGTGTTCTTTCCTGCTTGCCCCCATAGACGGTATGCCGCTTGCCCCCCACAAGCCCGGACAGTTCCTGACATTTTCCCTTCCGGTCGCTGGCAATGACGCGCCACGCAGGGTCGTCCGGTGCTATTCGATCTCAGATGTTCCAAACTCTGAATACTATCGTATCACTGTTAAAAGGGCCGCTGCACCACCAGGGTTGTTAGATGCACCAACGGGAGTGGCGTCAACTTGGCTGCACGACAATGCACTGCCTGGCACGATCCTGCAGGTCCGGGCCCCTTCGGGACAATTCATCCTCTCTCCGGACGCCCATACTCCCCCTGTTTTCATCGCGGGCGGTATTGGAATTACACCCATGTTCTCAATGCTAAAGGCAGTTCTGGCGGAACGAACCGAAGAGGAAGCGCATCTATTTTATGGTGTTCGAGACAGTCAGGATTACGCATTCAAATCTGCGTTAAAGCAATTGTCTGAAAAACATTCGAAGTTCCATCTGCATGTCGTCTATGCTTCACCCGGGACTGAAGACGTGCTTGGGCAGGATTATGATCATGCTGGCTTCGTCACTCTTGACCTGCTGAAACAGACACTGCCACATGGCCGTCACGCATTCTACATTTGTGGTCCTGACCCAATGATGAAGGCCCTGATACCGGCCCTTCTGAAATGGGGTGTCGATGAGGCTGACATTCACCGCGAGTCCTTTGGGCCCGGCTTGGCCGCTCTTAAGCCACAGGGCTCCGAAACTCCAGGCGCGGCTCTGGCCATCCATTTTCGCCGCTCTGGTAGAACGCTTGACTGGTTAGGGCGGGACGCGAACTTGCTCGATTTCGCTGACCGTAACGCGATCATGATCGAAAGCGGCTGTCGCAGCGGCAGTTGCGGCACATGCGAGACACGCGTGATCTCCGGTCAAGTGACGAACGCAACTAAAGCCGATCACGACATCGCACCAGGACATTGTCTTTTGTGTGTTGGAATCCCGACAACAGCATTGGAGTTGGACGCATGACCTTAAAGGGAAGTCTTTTAAGTCGAGAGGTAGTGCCATTCTACCTGGCGCTCCTCGCCCTTCTGCTGGCAACCTTGGCCGTCGATGCGGCGTTGCATCTCCTGGACCTCGTCTGGGTTGGAAAATGGCTTGGTATTCCAGGTGTTCTGCTGATCGCGGGTTCCTTCGGCTATTCGCTGCGCAAGCGCAAGATGATCCGTGAAGGCAATCCGGTCACCCTGTTGCGGCTGCATGAGCGGATGGCATGGGCGGGCTCGTTGCTGATTCTGGTTCATGCGGGCATTCACTTTAACGCGGTGCTGGCATGGCTGGCCATTGGTGCAATGTTGCTGAACGTTGTTAGCGGGCTGACTGGAAAATTCCTGCTGCGCCGAGCCAGTGCGCGGCTTACGGCAACAACACAGCGGTTGCACAATCAAGGCCTAACGGACGAGGAACTCCAGGATCGGCTATATTGGGACAGCCTGACCTATGACACCGTCAAGCAATGGCGGGTGTTGCATTACCCGATCACACTGGCCTTCGCTGTTCTCGCGACGGCGCATATCATTAGTGCTGTCATTTTCTGGGGGTGGTCATGAAACGTTGGTTCCTGGCATTCATCGCCGCAAATCTTCTAGGTATTATAGTACTGATCTTTGTATACCCAGATCCAATGCTGTCCCCTGGTCCACTGATCCGTGCCCATGAGACCCTTTCCAACGATTGCTTCGCGTGTCACGCTCCCCTTCAAGGCGCGGTTGAGGCACGCTGCACGACTTGCCATACCGTCGCAAGTATTGGGTTGAAGACGGTTGCGGGAGTGTCGATTGCAAGAACGGCTCAGTTCCCGCCGTTTCACCAAGGTCTGGCTGATACCAATTGCATGGGTTGCCATACCGATCATCCCTTACCCAAGCTTACGAGGGCGCACAGCCACACATTCTCACATGAGATGCTGACTCCTGCTATAGGTGCGGCCTGTTCCGGTTGTCACACCCCACCCAAAGATAAGATTCACACCGCGCTTACTGTTCAGTGCAGCACCTGCCACACGCAAACAACTTGGAACTCGGGAGCAATCGACCACACGCGTTTCTTTGCCCTGACCGGTCCCCATGATGTTGGCTGCACCTCCTGTCATACCAAGGCCAATGACTTCACAAAGTACACCTGTTTCAGCTGTCATGAGCACCAAGAGGCGTCTTTGATCCGCGAACATCGGGAAGAGGGGATTACCAACATCACCAATTGCGTGGCCTGTCACCGCAACACCCATACTGAAGAGGGAGAAGGTCACGAAGGGAAAGAAGGTCGCGAAAGGCATGACGATGATGATTAAGCCCGCCAAAGACCCGGTACTGGTCTAATCCTGCATTTATAAAAGTCAGACCTGAAGCTGACAAATTCGGAAAGCTGATCATTTGACCGCATTGCTCCATGACCGCCTAAAGACTGTGCTGTTGTTTATTGCGGCACTTGGACTGGCTTCGGGGCTGGGCCTTATGGTCGCGGACCTTCCGAGACTGGCTGGATTTGCATGGTGGGTGGGGGTTGCGCCTGTCCTTGCCGCGCTTCTGTTTGAAATCGTTCGAACCATCTTTAAGGGCGATGTCGGGCTGGATATTGTGGCGGCACTGTCCATGTCAGCAGCGCTTCTCTTTGGCGAGACGCTTGCAGCGGCGGTGGTTGCCCTGATGTATTCGGGTGGCACCTTCCTGGAGAGTTTTGCTCAGGGCCGTGCCCGTCGAGAAATGCGCGACCTTCTGTCTCGCGTTCCCCGCACAGCGACACGCCATTCCAATGACGCTCTGGAGGAAATTCCCCTGGACGATATCGTCCCAGATGACCTGCTGTTGATCCGGCAGGGCGATGTTGCCCCGGTGGATGGCACTCTAGAAAGCGACGTGGCCATGTTGGACCAGTCCGCGCTGACGGGGGAATCCATGCCCGTAAAGCTGAGCCTTGGTCAGGATGTGATGAGCGGGTCTACCAATGCCGGAGATGCCTTTGACCTGCGGGTAACGCTGCGTGCGGCCGACAGCACCTATGCCGGGATTGTCCGCCTGGTTGAAGCGGCACAAGCCTCTAAGGCACCGATGGCCCGGCTGGCCGATCGCTACTCGCTGTTGTTCTTGGCGGTCACGATTGTCCTGGCAACGGCTGCATGGTGGTTTAGTGGGGACGCCATTCGCGCTGTGGCGGTTCTGGTCGTTGCGACACCCTGTCCGCTTATTCTAGCGGTGCCAGTTGCGCTTGTCGCAGGGTTATCACGCGCCGCGCATTTTGGCGTTTTGATCAAGGGTGCCAAACCGCTGGAGGCGCTGGCGCGGATACAGACATTGATTCTGGACAAGACCGGCACGCTAACAGACGGTCGCCCGCAGATCGTGTCTATCACCGCTCTGGGCGATACATCTGAAGACAAAGTGTTCTATTTTGCCGCCGCGCTGGATCAGGCATCGAAACACCCCATCGCACAGGCGATTGTTGCCGCCGCCCATGCGCGCGGCATCACTTTGCCAATCCCTAAAGACGTACTTGAAACGCCCGGAGAAGGCGTTACAGGGACCATTGATGGTCACAAGGTCGTTGTGGGGGGCACAGGTTTCGTCATGTCACAGGTAGAACCCACCGACCTTTCCCGCACAATCAAAGAGGCTGGCTCTGTCATGGTATCGGTTGGCAAGGACGGGAAACTGATAGGTCATCTTGTGATGGCAGATGCCTTGCGATCAGGTACGGCAGACCTTCTGTCCGGGCTGCGCCGTTTGGGAATTGGCCGTATCCTGTTGGCCACGGGTGATCGCCTCGCGGTTGCCAAAGCCGTGACCAAGGGACTGGGGCTGGATGGGGTGCGGGCAGACCTTACCCCGGATCAAAAAGTACTTCTGGTCCTGACAGAGCGCAAAAATGGCCTTGTGATGATGGTGGGGGATGGCGTGAATGATGCACCGGCATTGGCGGCTGCCGACATCGGCGTCGCGATGGGCGCGCGCGGAGCAGCGGCCTCTGCCGAAGCGGCAGATGTTGTGCTGCTCGTTGATCATCTGGATCGTTTGTTGCCCGGAATTGAGGTCTCCCAACGCGCGCGCCGTATTGCCCTTCAAAGCGTTGTAGTGGGGATCGCGATGTCAATTCTGGGTATGATCGCTGCTGCTTTTGGGTATCTAACTCCGGTGCAAGGCGCTATTACCCAGGAACTGATCGATGTGGCGGTAATTGTAAATTCGCTTCGGGCACTTCGGATCACACCAAGCAAAGGACTCTCCCTCTGAGTGGATGATACTCAGGTCGCAGGTCAATTAGAACAATCAAAAACGATGAGGACCTCGCCTGGGCAGTTGGTCAGATTGATTTATTTTGGGCTTCGGAGGAAGGGACACCTGAGTTCGAATATCTCATGGTCCTATCCGACTTGGCGTCTAACTACGAAGACGCTCGTTATCCCGTCCAAAAACCCGATCCCGTAGATATGATTTGCTTTCACATGGAGCAGAATGATCTCGACCAAAAGGCGCTCGCAACAGTGTTGCATAGCAAATCGCGCGCGTCAGAAATTTTAGGGCGAAAGAAGGCGCTGTCTATTACGCAAATTAGAGCTTTGCATAATGAATGGCACCTGCCAGCTGAAATTCTGATCAGAGAAACGCGTCTTGCGGTTAATCGGTGAGCAGTAATGTTTACTGGAAGGATTGCGAAAATGAGCATGCTAGAAAGCCCAATGCATCCAGGTGAGGTCCTGAAGGAACTGTATCTCGAGCCCATGGGCATTGGTGCAGGAGCGTTTGCAAAACACCTTAGTGTACCTCGGACCCGGATTGACCGAATTATAAGAGGGACTGCTGCGATTTCGACTGACACCGCTATGCGTCTGGCACGCGCCTTCAACACGACACCGCATTATTGGCTCAACATGCAAACCAACTTTGATATGGCAAAAGCAGCAAAAGAGATCGATGTTTCCGGTATTAAACTGCGTGTTCAGGATTAGTAGAGGACTGGACTTGTCTGAAAATAGAGGACAGCACCTTCATCGGAATTAGAAACTATGATCCACGAGAGACATCCATAACTAACTATCTGCAAATCGATATCCAACACCAGCTTCGGTGAAAATATAGCGTGGGTTACCTGCGTCGTCGCCGATTTTGGCGCGTAGTTGGCGGATGAAGACCCGAAGATACTGGCTGTCTTCGGAATGGGCTTTGCCCCAGACATGTTCCAATGCCATTGATTGAGTGACCAGGCGACCAGCATTAGAAGCGAGCAGCCAAAGCAGATCGAATTCCTTGCGGGTCAATTTAACCGGCATACCCTCTTTTTTGACGGTTCGGGATGCCGCATCGATTTCAAGATCGGCTATGTGCAGAACGGCTCCCTGTGGTTCTGTACCTGTTCGATCGCGCAGCAGGCCGCGCAGACGTGCCAGAAGTTCCTGCACCCCGAAGGGCTTGGTAACGTAATCCTGTGCGCCTGCGTCTAGAAGCGCGACCTTCTCATCCTCATTGGCGCGTACCGAAAGCACCAGGACGGGCACCTGCGACCAGGATCTAAGTTCGATCAGCACTGCGCGCCCATCCATATCCGGCAGGCCAAGGTCCAGAATCACGGCTTCTGGCGTTGTCAGCGCGACGGCTTCGATGCCGGCACGTCCGGTGCCAGCCTCGGTTACATGATGCCCTTCTGATTCCAGAGAAATCCGCAGGAACCGCCGGATCGGCGCTTCATCGTCTATGATCAGAATTCGCGCTGGAATTGTTGGGCTGGCGGTCATTCTGGGTGTTCCGGATTGGCGATTGGCACCGTCATCACAATACACGTTCCTGTGCCATCAGGCAGGGCGGGCTTCACGTAAATTGACCCTTTATGAGCCTCAATGATTCCCCGAGCGATCGCAAGGCCCAGACCTGTTCCTGCGCGTTGCACGTCACCTGCCGCGACACGATAGAACATATCAAAGACCCGGGTCCGCGCCGCCTCTGGGATGCCAGGGCCTTCATCAGACACGCTCATTTCCATTTCAGCCCCGATTGTTCGGGCAGAGAGCGTAATACAACTGCCCTCAGGGGCATATTTCGCCGCGTTGTCCAACAGGTTCATGATAACCTGTTCAATCAGCAACGGATCCACAAGGACCGGGGCTGCGCCCTCTGGCACGTCCACTATCACCTCATGCCGCTGCAGCGCACCTCTCAGGCGGAAGCGCGCACCCCCTGCTATTTCACGCAAATCAGTGGGCACACGCTTGAGCTTCAATGCGCCATAACCAAGCCGTGTCATGTCCAGCAAATTCTGTATATAGCGGTCTAGCCGTTCCCCTTCATCCCGAATGGTTTCTGCCATGGTGGCGCGTCCCTTGTCGGTCAGGGTCATGGTTGGGTCTGCAAGCGTTGATGCCGCGCCAATGATTGAGACCAGTGGCGTGCGCAGGTCATGGCTGACAGAAGACAAAAGGGCGGTGCGCAGACGTTCCGCTTCGGAACTAACGCGGGATTGTTCCAGGTCGCGCTGTAGTTCTGTCCGCTCCAGCGCCAAAGCAACCTGATCTACCAGCGCATCCAGCAGACGGCGATCCACCGGTGAGAACTGTCGATCACCAGCATATGCTATGCCCAGAACGGCAAGCCGACGCTCCCCGCTTGTGATAGGAAGAAATAGCCAACGGCTTGAAGCCAGCGTCCCGGAACCGTGCCCAGCTACCTCGCCCCGTTCCCATGCATAGTCGGCTGCAGACATCTCTCGCAGATCAAGTCGATCCCTGGCAGGTTCTGCAGCGGCAACCCCCAGATGTCCTGTGTCATCCTGCGGGACCAGCAAGACCGTTTCACAATCCAGCGCTCCTGTAACATGGACAGCCGCAGCGCGCAGAACTTCTTCAGGCGCAGCGGCACCGGCTGCATGCCTTGCAAATTCGTAGAGCAATGCGGTGCGTTCAGCGATTACGCGCTGAACGATGGCGCGCTTGCGCAATCCAGCCGCCAGATTTCCAGTCAGGAGCGACGCTGCAAGGAACAGAATAAGAGTAAGGATTTGATCCTCGCGGATCATCATGAATGTATAAAGCGGGTCGGTGAAAAAGAAGTTATAGGCAAAAAAGCTGAGAACGGCTGCGGCCAGGGAAGGCCATAACCCATAGCGCACGGCAGTGGCAATAACCCCGGTCATAAAGATCAGCGACAGCGATGGAACAGGCAGAACGTGGTTGGCCAGCGCCGCGAGACTTGCTGAAATCGCAACGGCTATCGTTGCGCCGCCATAGGCGCCAGGGTCACGTTCAATTTCTGGCGTGCGTCGCAAATACGGTCGGGGCTGTTCATCCTTGGAATCAGAAACCAGGGTGATCTCAAAATCCCGTGCTGTTTCGGACAGTTCGCGCGCCACATCCTCCTCCCAGAGTCGAAATAGGAAGGAACGGCGGCGCGTCTGGCCAATGACGATGCGACTTGCATTCCTGCGACGGGCATAATCAAGGATCTCATCAGCCACAGATCCACTGGCATTCAATGTCGCGATTTCGGCTCCCAGCCGTTCTGCCAAACGAAGGGTTCCCGCCACGGCGTCCTTGTCCGTCTCAGATAATGCCTCCGATTGGGTCGACATGACGGTGACGGCAATCCATTCCACACGTGCCCTATCGGCCATGCGTTTGGCAGTTCGGATCAGGGTGCGGGCGATGGGTGCTTCATTTATGGCGACAAGAATTCGCTCTTGCGCCGGCCAGGGTCCCCGAATGGCATTGGCGCGCATATGCTCCTGCAATTGCGCATCCACCCGGTCCGCAGCGGCGCGCATGGCCAGTTCGCGCAGCGCCGTCAGGTTCCCTTTTGAGAAGAAATTCTGTACGGCACGCGCTATCTGGTCCTGAACATAGACTTTGCCCGCGCGAAGCCGTTCTATCAGTTCTTCGGTCGGCAGATCGATTAGTTCAATTTCGTCCGCTCGTTCCAGGATCGCATCGGGTACAGTTTCGCGCACCCGGACGCCAGAGATCCGTGCTACTCTGTCGTTCAGCGTTTCAAGATGCTGGACGTTTAGCGTTGTCAGCACATCAATGCCTGCTGCTAGAACTTCCTCTACATCCTGCCAACGCTTCTCGTGTCGGCTTCCTTCAATATTGGTGTGGGCCAATTCGTCAATCAGCGCCAATTGCGGATGGCGCTCCAACAGCGCATCCAGGTCCATTTCATGCAAGATGCGACTGCGATAATAAAAAGGCCGCTTTGGAAGCACATCCAGGTCGCTTAGCAGGGCCTCCGTTTCAACACGCCCGTGAGTTTCAACAACCGCTGCGATAACATCAACACCTTCGGCCGCCCGTCTCCGGGCGGCCTCCAGCATAGCATATGTCTTTCCAACCCCAGGCGCGGCACCAAGAAAGACCTTAAGACGTCCGCGGCTTTCCTTTTCCGCTTCGGCCAGCAAGGCTTCCGGTTCAGGGCGAAGTTCAGTATCGCTCATTCATTCACCTGCTTGCGGTATTCTCGTTAGAGGACGGCACAGGGAATGCCGCGTCAAGACTGAGGTTCAGAAGCAAGACATTGACATGCGCCTCACCAAACAGGCCCAGCCAGCGCCCCTCGACCTTCTCGCTGATGACACGGCGGATATCTGATACGGTGACCCCCCGCGCCTTGGCAATGCGGTTTGCCTGAAGATTGGCATTCTGGACCGAGATATGAGGGTCAAGGCCAGAGCCTGATGCGGTTATTGCATCAATTGGCACCAGCGTCACCCCATTGGCTTCACGATACGCTGCTGCGCGTTCTGCATAACCCTTCAACAACTCAGTGTTGGTTGGGCCAAGGTTGGAGGCCCCTGAACTGGCCGCGTCGAAATCGACAGCAGAAGGGCGCGGATGCGCATAATAGGGTTTGGTGAAATTCTGTGCCACCAGTGCCGATCCGACGATGTGCCCATCCCTTTCGATCAGGCTGGCTGTTGCCTTTTCAGGAAAGGTCATCTGTGCGACAGACGTCATGGTCAAAGGATAAGCAAGTCCGGTCAGCAGTGTCATAAGGCCGAGCATTACCACGGCCGGTCTGATTTGATCCAACATGTTATCTCTCCTTAAACGAGGCCGATGGCATTTACGATTAGATCGATGATCTTGATGCCGACAAAGGGCACGATCAGGCCGCCAAGGCCGTAAATTGTTAGGTTTCTTCGCAACAATGCGGCTGCCGAAGCAGGCGCATATCCGACACCTTTCAAAGCCAGCGGGATCAGCGCGAAAATGACAAGGGCATTGAAAATGACCGCAGACAAGATCGCACTTTCTGGACTGGAAAGGCCCATGATGTTTAGGATGGCAAGCCCCGGATAGGCCGCGATAAACAGTGCGGGCAGAATGGCAAAGTACTTTGCCACATCATTGGCGATAGAGAATGTGGTCAATGCCCCGCGGGAGATCAGCAACTGCTTTCCCACCAATACCACCTCTATCAGTTTCGTGGGATCGCTGTCCAAATCGATCAGATTCGCTGCTTCTTTTGCCGCCGGGGTGCCGGAATTCATCGCAACTCCGACATCAGCCTGTGCAAGGGCGGGGGCATCATTTGAGCCATCGCCGCACATTGCAACCAGTCGCCCGCCTTCCTGTTCTTTCCGGATCAGATCCAGCTTCGCCTCAGGTGTCGCTTCGGCCAGGAAATCGTCCACCCCGGCCTCAGCGGCGATGGCTGCTGCCGTCAGTGGGTTATCACCCGTTACCATCACAGTGCGAATGCCCATGGCCCGCAGTTCCGCAAAACGCTCCCGCATGCCTGGCTTGATGATGTCCTTCAGATGGACAGCGCCCAGTATTTTACTGTCGACAGAGACTAGCAGTGGCGTTCCGCCAGCCCGCGCAATGGAGTCCACTGTCGCAGCAAGACCAGAATCGAGTTTGGTTCCTGTGTGCTTTAGGATTGCATCCACAGCCCCTTTTCGGATCGTGGTGCCTTGTTCCAGATCGACACCTGACAGGCGCGTTTGCGCAGAAAACAGCACATCGGCGGCAATCTTGTCTGATAAATCAGGGGTAGCACCCATTTTCTGGGCAAGCTGGACAATCGACTTGCCCTCTGGCGTTTCATCGGTTCCGCTTGCCGCCAACGCAGCGGAGGCAAGCTCTTTCTCACGCACTCCCTGTGCCGGGATCAATGCGGAAGCCTGACGGTTGCCAAAGGTTATGGTCCCAGTCTTGTCCAGTAACAGCACATCCACATCGCCCGCAGCTTCCACGGCGCGACCTGATTTTGCGACAACATTGGCCCGCGCCAGGCGGTCCATACCCGCTATTCCGATCGCCGATAAAAGGCCGCCAATGGTTGTGGGGATCAGGGTTACGAACAGCGCGGCAAGGAACACCACGGATATCGATGTACCGGAAAACAGCGCAAAGGGTTCCAGCGTCACGACGACCAGCAGGAAGATCAGTGTCAACCCGGCGAGCAGGATGTTCAGGGCTATTTCATTGGGGGTTTTCTGCCGCTCAGCCCCCTCAACGAGTGAAATCATCCGGTCGAGAAAGCTCTTACCCGGTTCCGAAGCGACCCGGAGGACAAGCCAGTCTGACACGACCCGCGTGCCACCGGTGACGGAAGAAAAATCTCCCCCGGATTCACGGATCACCGGTGCGCTCTCTCCTGTAATGGCACTTTCGTCCACACTGGCAACGCCTTCCACCACTTCCGCATCTGCGGCGATGATGTCCCCTGCCTCAACAAGGAAGAATTCGCCCTTTTTCAATGCAGTGGACGGTACCATGCGAACGCTATCATGCGGCGCATTTGCAGAGCCCAACAGTTTCACCTGTGTCTCCGTTTTGGTGGCGCGCAGGGAATCAGCCCGCGCACGCCCCCGACCTTCGGCCAGTGCTTCTGCGAAATTAGCAATCAGTACTGCCGCCCAAAGCCAGAAGGCGATCTGAAGCGCGACCCCTGGATTATGTGCTCCTGTCACCAGATCGCCCAGCCCCAGAACTGTCACCAGCAAGGCGACAACGGCGGTGGTAAAGATTACCGGGTTCCGCACCAAGGCGCGGGGATTCAGTTTCGCAAAGGCCTGCCGACTTGCGGCGGGTGCCAGATTTGCCAGTGATGGCACAGTCAATGTGTGTTTTGTCATAGGTCTATTCCTCAGAATGTCTGGCCAGCGATCAAAGAGACTTGCTCGGCAATCGGGCCCAGCACGAGAACCGGGAAGAAAGTGAGTGCCCCCAGGATCAGAACAGTGATGATCAAGAGCACGACGAAGAGCGGTCCATGGGTCGGAAAAGTGCCTGCGGTTGCTGGTGAAGGTGTCTTGTTTGACAATGCCCCGGCAACAGCCAGCATTGGTACGATGAAGGCAAAGCGACCCAGCAACATCGCGATACCCTGCAATGTCGTATGGAAGGGATGTCCTGCACCATATCCTGCAAAGGCCGACCCGTTATTGCCCGTAGCAGACGAATAGGCATAAAGGATCTCAGACAGTCCATGGGGTCCGGGATCCTGTATTGCTGTCAATGCCGATGGAACAGCAGCGGCCAAGGCACCAAATACCAGGATGCCTATTGGCATTGAAAGAAAAGCGAGCACGGACAGGGTAACCTCGCGCCCCTCGATCTTCTTGCCCAGATATTCTGGTGTCCGACCCACCATCAGACCGGCCAGGAAAACTGCCAGAACGACGTAAAGCAGCATTCCGTAGAATCCGGCACCCACGCCACCGAAGACAACCTCGCCGATCTGCATATTGATCAGCATGGCAAGGCCCGATAACGGCATATAACTGTCATGCATCGAATTGACGGACCCGTTTGACGCGGCTGTCGTCGCTTGCGCCCACAGCGCAGAGAGGGCGATACCGAAACGTGCCTCCTTGCCCTCCATATTGCCGCCGGTGACTTCGGCTGTCTGGGCGATCAGCGGATTGCCTGCTGCTTCCTGCCCGTAGATCACGGCCAGTCCTGCAAGAAACAGGATTCCCATAGCTGCGAAGATTGCGATGCCCTGACGACGGTCCTTCACCATCCGCCCGAACAGGAAGCAGAATGCTAACGGAATCAGCAGGATGTATAGGCTTTGCACCATGTTGGACAGGATCGTCGGGTTTTCCAGCGGATGGGCTGAATTGACAGAAAAGAAACCGCCGCCATTGGTGCCAAGCTGCTTGATCGCAATCTGGCTGGCTGCAGGGCCCTGCCCGATAACCTGTTGCGCCCCTTCCAGGGTCAGCGCATGGGCATAGTCGCTCAGCGTTTGTGGAACTCCTTGGCTGATCAGGATTACCGCACCCAAGATGGAGAGCGGCAACAGGATATACAGAACCGTTCGGGTCAGATCGACCCAGAAGTTCCCGACTTCACCGGTTCCACGCGCCACAAAGCCACGGATCACGGCCACAGCAACAGCCATCCCGGTCGCTGCAGAGACAAAGTTCTGCACACCAAGACCTACCATCTGGCTGAAATATGAAAGCTGGCTTTCGCCGCCATAGGCCTGCCAGTTGGTGTTGGTGACGAAGCTGATGGCGGTGTTGAAGGCAAGATCTGGCGACATCGGTGGAATTCCTTCAGGATTCCAGGGTGTAACCCCTTGAAGCCGAAGGATCAGATACAGAAGTATGAAGCCTGCAAGATTGAACAGCAGAACGGCGATTGCATAGGTCTTCCAGCCCTGCGCCTGGTCAGAGCGTGTACCTGCCAAGGCATAGAAGCCCCGCTCTATCGGCCCAAGGATGCGGGAAAGTATCACCCGCTCACCGGCATAGACGCGATGCATGTATCCGGCCAGTACCCAGGCAAAAGCGACCGTCACGATGCCGTAAATCAGAAAGACAAGAATATCCATTCCCATGGCTACCCCCTCAGAAGCGATCAGGGCGCAAAAGCGCCAGGACCAGATAGATGAAAAGCCCCGCTGCGACGGCGAGTCCAAGTAGGAGGGTTATCATTGGTGACCCTCCCTTAAAGCCGGGCGAGGGCGCGAACGCAGAACATGAGCGCCGCGAACCCACCCACACCAAGCGCGAGATAGACGATATCGAGCATGAAAACCTCCATAGTTGCCCTAATCGTCAAAGGATCGCCTGCACCCCCATAAAGGCGCTATACGGGAGGTTGAGAAGACGCATAAAGATTGTGTAAGGAATTTGAGAATGAATATCGTGGACGGTTCCTGCCGGAATGCCTAACGCTTCTCTACGCTGTGCTCCCAGTGAATGCATCACGTTGGCCGTATGGCGTTGAGAACCTAAATGAAGCTTTTGAGGATAGTGAGAATACTCGAATGCCCAATGAATTTCTGCGAGGTCCCGAAGGAACTGTATCTCGTGCCCATGGGCATCGGTGCAACTGCTCTTGCCCGACACATAAGGGTTTCTCAAACGCGGATTGAACGAATTCTAAAAGGAACTGTTGGGATTTCGACTGACAAAGCATTACGCCTAGCATGCGTCTTGAAGACGACGCCTTACTACTGGCTCAATATACAAACCAACTTTGACCTGTCAAAAGCATCCAAAGCGATCGATGTTTCCGGTATCAAACCGCTTATTTAAGAAAACACTGTGGGCTTTCCCTGAAGACCGCTTGCATTCAGAGCGCATCGACATTTCTAAGAATTCTCCAAAATGTTTATGTCCTCGGCCTTAAGCCCGCGGCCGATGTTATGGGTATCCAATTTCCCCTCAGGTAAACAGTGATCCTATTGGTGTATCCTATTGACGGGGCCTATGGGGTAGCCTGAAACTCAAAAAATGACTGATGATCTGGAAAATGCCGCCAAGGTTCTGGAAGCTTCGCCCAACTATCAGATACAGCGACGCCTGGTGCCGAAAGAATCCTATGGCGAACCCGATCCAAACGAAGAAGTTTTGGTTGGCATAATTCTGGATACCGAAACAACGGGATTTGACCCTGAACATGACAGCGTGATCGAGATCGCTGCTCTGCCATTCACATTCTCCCGGGACGGCAGACTGTTCTCAGTTGGCACAGCTTTTCAGGCACTGCAGGAACCGCCGGTGCCGCTTGATCCTGAAATATCAAAAGTCAAAGGCCTCAAGAACGAGGATCTTGCCGGACAACGTAATCAATAAAATCAATACATTAGGCCTAATCTCAATATCCGGGTTTTTACTATACGAAGCAGGCGGTGACTGACCTGCGACCTAAGTTTCCTCCGTTCAGACGGAGAGTCTTTTGGTTGATTGTTGGCTTGTTGTTGATGGAATGACAAGCCTATCCGGGGGATGCCCCGGATAGGCTTTCGCGGCGACTTCGGCGGGTGTTTTCCCGCCCAGGCTCGAATGCGGTCGCACGGAGCTGTAATCCTTCTTCCAAGCAGCGAGTTCTATGCGGGCATGTCGAGTTGATGTGAACAAGGTCTCGTTCAGGCACTTGTCTCGGAGACGCCCATTGAAGCTCTCGACAAAGCCGTTCTGCATTGGTTTGCCAGGCGGGATGTATTGCCAACCAACCGCCCGGTCCTGGCTCCAGCGTAATCGATGCCGTTGTCGCTGACGATGGTCTTCGGCTTGGTGCCGCGTTGCAAGATCAGCGCATCCAACTCGCGTGCGACCTGGTCACAAGGAACAAAAAGGATACGATCCTCACAAGTCGTCACGCACAACGTTGACAGACATTACGAATGTCACGCAACATAGGGATGTATTGGGAGCGAAGGGGGGGAATATGAAAAAGGTAATGCTTTTTGGGATGCTGGTCCTTCTTGTCGGATGCAGCAGCAATTATGTCGTGCAACCGATAGAGACACCAAACAAGTCACTTGGAGGGACATCTGAGGTCTATGTGATGGTTCCAAAAGATGGTCAGTATGGAACAACGGTTTACTTTGGATCGGGGCAAATGACAGCCCAAGCGATCCACGCGGCCCTCACAAGCAAAGTTAAAAAAGTGTATGTCGCCAATGCGGTGGAAGACCTTGAGAATGCGCTGCAGAATGCCCAGGAAATGCAGTTTACGTATGTTTTCCAGCCAATAATTTTGCACTGGGAAGATCGCGCAACTGAATGGTCTGGTAGGCCGGATCAGATCAGACTTAAGTACACAGTGTTGGATGTCGCCACGACCGAACCTGTCGCCTCAACTACGATCAGCGGCACAAGTAAATGGGCAACTTTTGGGGGAGACCATCCCCAGGACCTGGTTCCTGTTCCAACGCAAACGTTTGTGAACCAGGTATTCTAAATCCCTCAAGAGCCCGTGTAATTCACTTTAAAGCGGAGGCAGGTATGTGGCGTTATGCAATCATGGTAATGGCATTGCTCGCGTCACCAGCGCAGGCAGATAACGAAGTCCACATCGTCCACTGCCTTCAAGGCTGCCCAACAGGCACACCGAATTCTAACGATCTTATCATCCGCCAAATCTACACACTCTCCTCAAATGATGCGACCAAACTAGCCGATTGGGTGGCATACCTCATCACGCGCGAAACCATAGGAACGTCCGAAAGCCTGAATCGGAACTGGAAGAAAGATCCTGATCTAGACGACGATGAAACGCTTGAGCCAGATCCAGACGACTACAAAGGCGCTAACCGACAGATCAAGACAGATCGGGGACACATGGCACCGCTGGCCTCATTTGCTGGCACAGTGTTCTGGAGAGACACAAACTATCTTTCTAACATCACGCCGCAACGCTCAGACTTGAACCAAGGCGCATGGCTTGACCTTGAAAATGCGGAACGTGAATTGACCTGGAGACGGGGTGAAGTTTGGGTCTTGGTGGGAACACTCTATGAAAAGGACGAAGACCCCCTCCCCAGCGCAGATGAGCCTCACAAGGTTCCCTCTGGGTACTGGAAAGTTGTCTCTTTGAAAAATGGTCGGATGGTGGGTTTTATCTTTGATCAGGAACTCGACAGAGACGCCAACCACTGCGACCAGGTGCAACCAGTTCAAGAGATAGAACGCCGCTCTGGCTTGGATCTATTTCCGAATGTCTCGTCCACTTGGGGTTCCCAAGAACTTGGATCAGACTTAGGCTGCTGAAAATGGAACCAATCGACTTATACCGCACCGCAAAGCTGCTTATAGACCAGCACGGTGAGGACGCCGCGATAGAGGCTGCTATGAAGGCTGATAGATGCTTAGAATCTGGCGACCTGGATGGTGTCAGCGTATGGAAGGGCGTTATCAGAGCGATTGGAAAACTCTGTACACATAGAGGAAACGACCCCTTGAATTAGTTTAAGAACCCGAGTGGTCCAGAAACGGCGGGCAGCTAACCTCAAAAGAAGCCGTGTTTTAATAGATTCCTGTAAAATTTTTTCTGTCGCGGTTGCCATCGCTATCTGTCCCATTTTGACAGTGGCGCTGATGTTATCAGCTTGAAGTTTACCCTAACTTTCCCTTAGGTAAAAGGTGATACTATTGACGGAGCCTATGGGGTAGCCTGAAACTCAAAAAATGACTGATGATCTGGAAAATGCCGCCAAGGTTCTGGAAGCTTCGCCCAACTATCAGATACAGCGACGCCTGGTGCCGAAAGAATCCTATGGCGAACCCGATCCAAACGAAGAAGTTTTGGTTGGCATAATTCTGGATACCGAAACAACGGGATTTGACCCTGAACATGACAGCGTGATCGAGATCGCTGCTCTGCCATTCACATTTTCCCGGGACGGCAGACTGTTCTCAGTTGGCACAGCTTTTCAGGCTCTGCAGGAACCGCCGGCGCCGCTTGATCCTGAAATATCAAAAGTCACAGGCCTCAAGGATGAGGATCTTGATGGACAGACGATTGATATCGCTGCCCTGGAAGCTGTGATTGAACCTGCCGTATTGATCATAGCTCACCACGCGGCTTTCGATCGGCCCTTTGTCGAACGGCTCAGCACAGTGTTTCAGGAAAAGGCATGGGCCTGTTCAATGAATGACATCGCTTGGAAAGAGGAGGGGATTACCAGTCTGAAACTGGAATGGATCGCACTTACTTTCGGCCTGTTTTTCAAAGCCCATAGAGCTCTTCAGGACTGTCAGGCGGTCCTGGAGCTTTTATCTCTTCCCTTGCCTGTTTCTGGGTGGACTGGATTTGCACAGTTGCTGGGGGCCGCTAGGAGGCCCACCAAGAGGCTCTGGGCGGTTAATGGTCCCTACAAGCGAAAAGAAGCCCTGAAACGCCGTGGGTACCGCTGGAGCGGCGGAGAGGACGGACGGCTGAAGGCTTGGTACCGAGATGTTGCGGAGGAGAAATTGGATGAAGAAGTAGAATGGCTAACATCTGAGATCTATTCTGGCCGCAGTGAATGGATTGAGATTACCAATATTACCGCGTTTGCCCGCTATTCCGGGCGAGTCTGAATACTTCACTGTCTGACAACGGCGAAACGCCTCAGTAACGTTTTCAGGGGGCAGGCGATGCTGAATCGAATAATCAGATTTTTTGACCTTCAATCTGATCAACGCCATCTGATCCTGAGAGACGTTTACAAACAGAAACGCGAAGCTGCGCCGATTTAATAGCTGCAGCTTGCTGCTTCATAGATTTCGCAAATTGCAGATATGCCGTGTCGTAGTCTTCTTTGTCTGATGCTGCAGGGTTGCGCTGACCTTCTTAAAGCGGACAATGAAGCGTTATGGGCGGCCCAAGATTATTGTTACAGACCGGCTTCGGTCTTATCGAGCAGCGTTGAATGTGATCGGCAATGCTGATGATCAGGCATATGGGCGGTGGATCAATAACAGGGCCGAAAACTTACATCAGCCGTTCCGGCGACGAGAAGGGGCTATGGCCAAATTCAGGGATGTAAAAACCCCGCAGAAATTCTCGTCTGCCCATGCCTCGATCCACATTCACTTCAACCACCAACGCCATTTGATCCAAAGAGACGATTACAAAGCAAAACGCAACTCGGCGCTCATTGAATGGCAGCAGCTTGCTGCTGCATAAATCGTTCTATTAATTGGCAAACTGAGACGAGTTCGAATTAATCTGACAGCACCGTGACAGGGGTTGTTTACTAAAGAGATACAACGTGACAGCGTAGCATCTTCCTTGCCGCACACGTTTAGCGCCGTGAGACAAGTCCACATAGGTCAGATACGTTTTATAATCGCCAAAGCTTTTTAAGTGACTATTCTATAGTTATTGCGGAGAGTAGTGAGTTCATTTTTGGGGGGGGCTGTGAGCAAGGGATCTTTAGAGGAACTCCGTGAGCATGTTTTGCGGCGCGTGGAGTCCATGCGCCCAAAGTTGCTCGATCTAACCCGTCGCAATGCACTGATAAACACTCGGCTCAGCGGCCGAGGGAGCAATTACATACGGGTTGTGGATGAGGTTCCGGATATACTCTTCTACGAACTTTCCGTTGGAAAAACCTATAATCTCGGGACATTGCCTCCGCTTGATCAGGACCCTAAGGATGAGCGCAACAATATGTATCAGCGTGCCCTGTCAGAGGCAAGGGCAATTGACCAGGAGTTTGCAGCAGCTCTAGAGGCTATCGACGCAGCTGATGAGCAGGCAACCGAGTTGCAGCGAAAGGCAGAGCGCGCATTACGGGATCGTGTTCGAGAAACCCTTGGGATGGCTCCACGTCAGACCAAAAAGGAACTGTCCCTCATACAGCACGCTAAGAACAATCATATCGAGCCTGCCTACGATCTGCCGAGCAAAGACGGAATGGCGAATGACGGACGCCACGAGGACGACGTCATCCAAACGCTACTGCTACCCGACATGCTGGAGCGTCTGGGCAGCCGTCTCGTTGAGAAGGCGCGCAGTTGGGAACAGGAGACAGGCTTGCGCGTGATGCAAGCTGCCTTTGGTTACCTTGAGTGGAAAGATCCGAAATCTGACGATCTCAGCTACTCTCCGCTAGTCATTCTGCCCGTTGAGTTGGAACGTAAACGCACACCTCAGGGTATGAGTTTTAAGGTAACCGGGCGGGACGATGGCTTCGAGATGAACCGCGTCATTGTGGAAAAGCTTCGTCAGGATTTCGCGGTTGAACTGCCAGAGTACGACGGTGGATCGATTGAAGAGTATCTAAAGAAAGTTGAGAAAACGAAGCCACGAACAGTTCCGCACTGGAGGGTCCGACGCTACGTGGTTCTAGGCACGTTTCCATCATCCCGATTGGCGATGTTCCACGATCTCGACACCGAGCGATCGCACTTCAAGCTCAACTCGGTCGTAAATGCGATCCTGGCGGGCCAAGAAAGCAGAGGTGATGCGACGCCATTTGCGCCTGATTACCTAGTGGACAAGCCAGAGATTGAGAATAAGGTGCCTCTGCTGGTTAGCGAGGCAGACAGCTCACAATTCAGTACTATAGCGGACGTCTCGGATGGGACCAACCTCGCTGTTGAAGGACCTCCAGGAACCGGCAAATCCCAAACAATCGTGAATACTATTGCTGTGATGTTGGCTCAGGGGAAAAAGGTTCTATTCGTGGCGGAGAAAATGGCTGCGCTCGACGTGGTGCGGTCCCGATTAAACAGCTGCGGACTGGGAGAGTTTATTCTCTCGCTGCAAGCTACACAGTCTAGCCGGGCGCAAGTCGTTGCTTCGATTAAGGATCGCTTGGAAATGCGTGCTGGTCATCATCCCTCCGATTTTGACGTAGAGGGTGCCCAGTTTCGAAAGGCTCGGGAAGAAATTCAGTCGTACGTTGATATTATGTCGTCTGAGTTCAAGAACACCGGGCTCACGGTATATGAGGTGATCAGCAAGTCGATAGCGACAAGCCAATTCCTTAATGGTGCGCCAAAGTCTTTGCAGACGCCGTACGTACCGGGAATTGAGGAGATCACGCCCGTTGATATACGGGAACGCATAGAAGCAGCGTCTGAGTTGGGTCAGGCGCTTGCGGACAAGGAACTTATCTCTGAGTTCTGGGCCGGGCTCAAGAGAGACCTCTCTACGCGTTTTCAAATGGATGGAATCCTTCAGGCTTGTGGGGACACGGCGAGTGAATTTGAGCGTCTCGAAGAGATTAACAACGAACTCATCGGATTTGGAATTTCAGAACGGCTGACGGATCGCGAGATCAAAGCCGTCAGCGAAGCAGCGGAACGACTATATGAGACTGACGCAACTTATCAGCTCATGCTGAAAAAGCTGTTAGAGCAGCGAGATCCCTTTGAAACTTTAGAGGTCTTGAACAAATTCATCGCTGCCTGTGAAGAGTTTGAGCGCACGGAAAAGGAACTGTCGAATGCCGCCACTGGACCGTTTGACCAGGCCCTTCTGGAAACGCTCAGGAAGGCACAAGCAACAGTTGACCAGCATCGTCTGGAAACGATTCGAATAACAGATATCCAGAAGGAGATATCCGATTTCGAAGGGCGAATCTCTGCTTTGGATGAGCATATTTCCCGCCTGGAACGCTTCTTTAAAGAGGTGCCATTACTTGAGGATTTCAGTGTTAGAGAACTCTTCGATGCCAAGGTCATGGTGGATCAGGCGGACCGTGAAGCTCTGGAAATGCGGGAAGCAGCATCCAGAATGCCATCTTTTCCGAACACGATTTGGCAGATCGCCAAACAAGCGAAAGAGCTTAAGAGGTCAAAAACATTATTGGAGGAAACCTATCGCGTCGATGACATCCCATCCTCTAGCGAATTAGGGGCCGCGCTTCATGAGATCGAAAATGCAGGAGCTTTCGCATTTTTGAATGCCTCGTATCGGAATGCAATCCGGATCGGTCGTCGCTTTTCCAAGGGGAAGAAGCTCGATCGATCAGGCGTTCAATCAGCTCTCTCGTTGCTCAAAAACTGGAAGGCATCAGTTGAAATGTTCAATGAAGAGACCGCATATTTGAAATTTGTCGATCCACGATACTTAGGATACACGACTGATTTCAGCAAATTGCATGCGCTCTCTGATTATTTTTTGATGATCGACAAAGTCTATGAGGGTATCGAGTATCGGCCCATTCGCGAGTTTTTGAGATCAGCTGATGTTGACCTGATTCGAAGCATACCATCGATAGATACCGAAAACCCAGAAACATCATTAGCCGACCTTCGAACTGAGCGTGAGGCTATGGTTGCGAGAAAATCGGAGCTTGAGGCGGCACATGCAGAATTGGTGCCATCGGCTCAGAGGCTCATTGGCTCCCCAGCCTCAAAGTCACTTTTCGGGGAACTGGCAATTAATGTTGAGACGCTTCTAAACTCAAAGAGCCAGATTGAGGCGGACCAGCAGGTTTGCGACTTCCTAGACAAGCATTTCGCTGGGACAAAAACTCACGAAAAAATTGAAATGGCTAGGCTGGATGGTCTCGCGAGGCACTTCTTTGGACTCAATGAGCCCGAGCGTAAGGCCTTGGTTGGCGAGCAGTCTGAGGGACGCCTTTGTCCTCTCAAGGAAGCATTGCATGCAGCCATCGAAAGGCGCGAAGTCTCAGATGGAGCGCTTTATCACCTTAAGGAAGCGCTTCCCGGGGCGAACCTTGTTTCAGATGCCAACCCGTCAGAGGTAGCATCAGAATTAAGATGTAGAGAGAATGATAGAGAGGGTTTGGCGGCAGCCAGCCGACTCTATCGAGCAAGGCTGCGCTTTCAGGAGCAAAATGGTCTCTCGCTACTTTCAGCGATTGATGACTGGGCGGTCTCTTCACACAATATTGTCAACGTGATTGAAGCCGCGATTATGCGCGCGCTTTCGATAGAAGTTTTTCGCCAACATCAGAAAATTCTATCAAAATATGACGGAGCCACCCTTGAGCGCGCCCGTCGCCGGTTGGTGACCGCAGACCAAAAGCTCACCCAGCTATCGCGCAAAAAACTTCGCGTGGACGTCTATAAAAATGCCGCGCCTCCATCAGGCATCGGCCAAGGCAAAGTTTCATCATATACACAGCTGTCTTTACTGGAACATGAGACGTCAAAGCAGCGCAGGTTCGTTCCTGTACGCGATCTGGTAAAGAGAGCAGGGAAATCCTTGCAGGAGATAAAGCCCTGCTGGATGATGTCTCCGTTAGCCTTAGCGCAATATGTGCCGCTTGGATATTTAGAGTTTGATCTGTGCATCATTGACGAAGCATCACAAATGCCGCCAGAAAACGCGATTGGGGCACTCATTCGGGCCAAGCAAACTATGATCGTCGGTGACACCAACCAGCTCCCACCCACTAGCTTTTTCAGAAAAATGATTTCTGACGAAGACGCTGATGAAGATGAGCAGGTAACCAACGAGTCGATTTTGGAGATGGCGAACGCAGCGTTTCGACCACCGCGACGTCTACGTTGGCACTATCGCTCGCGCACTTCTGCGCTTATTCGGTTTTCAAACCGAATGGTTTACGATGACGACCTCATCGTTTTTCCCGCTGCCCAGGAAGAACACCCGAAGATGGGGGTGCGCTTGGTCACAGTAGACGGATTGTACAAGAGCGGCGCAAATCCTCGGGAAGCCGAGGAGATGGTGAAGGCTATTCTGAAGTTTATGAAGGAGGAGCCAGAGCGCTCTCTTGGTGTTGTGCTTCTGAATCAGAAGCAACAAGAGCTAATTCAGGATGAGCTGAACTATGCAGTAATGAAAGATTCGAATGCTGCGAAGTTTATTGAGAAATGGGAGACTGAACGTGAGGGGCTTGAGCCATTTTTTGTGAAGAACCTTGAGAATGTTCAAGGTGACGAACGTGACGTTATCTTCATCGGAACCGTATACGGGGCAGAGACCGAGGGATCGAAAGTCCATCAACGTTTCGGTCCTATCGGGGGAATAGCAGGGAAGCGTCGCTTGAACGTCCTTTTTTCCCGAGCGAAAGAGCAGATTGTTACGTTCTCCTCCATGCGATCCGCAGATATCACCGCCGTCGCTGACGGCAATCCAGGTCACTACATGCTCAAGACTTGGCTTGAATACTCGGCAACCGGGCGCCTCGACGCTGGCACTGTAACAAGCCGGGAGCCTGATAGTGATTTCGAAATTTTTGTGGCGGATCAAATTCGTGCCATGGGATGTGAGCCAATTTATCAAGTGGGCGTCGCCGGGTACTTCGTTGACATCGGTGTTCGCCACCCGAGCTTTCCACACGGGTTTCTGCTCGGCGTTGAATGTGACGGTGCCAACTATCACAGCGCGAAATCAGCTCGTGATCGTGACCGGCTAAGACAGGAAATTCTAGAGAACCTCGGTTGGTCATTGCATCGGATATGGTCAACGGACTGGTTCAACGACCCAGTAGCGCAAGCAGCGAAGCTGCGCAAACGCATAGAAGAGCGCCTTGAGGAAGTTCGATACAGCGAGCTGCGCTCTGACGTGTCTCAAGAAGGCAGGGAACGAGGAGAGACTATCGCCAAATCGCGTCAGGAGTTAGATGCGGATTCTCTCCTGGACTTGTTCACCCCTAAGGCTGAACGGATAGTTGAGGACAAGGGAGAGAACGAGGTTGGTCGAACTGAACCCAATCCAAATTCGCGTGCGTCTAAAAAGAATGCACGCTCACTGGGTGCGCAGGCGGGTGATAGAGTTCGAGTTCAGTATCTCGAAGGTGATAAGGCGACCCTGCTTATCACGCTCAGCGACGTTGAGAACAAGCCGGATAAGGGAATCATACACATTAGTCAGCCGCTCGGCGAAGCCCTTCTTGGTGCCGAGGAAGGTGATGAGATCGACGTCTTGATCGGGAGCCGGGTCAGGAAAGCGCAGATTCTGGCGGTTGAAGGCACAGTTTGAAGATGCGGCATAATCTGTGTGAGTGTTCAGTGTAAGGTGCAGTTACTCGCGGGACATCCAGATTGTTTATTATAGCTGACCTGAGCCCTTAAAATTCCTCCAGATTTAGATGTTCTCCACCCATATTCAGATTCTGGAGTACACTATTTCATTTGTTAAGGCGCGCAAAACTGCGGAGGTCTTCTTCAGAAATCTCAAAGTTGTGCAGGTAAGGCTTATGGCGAACGTCCGTCACCCAAATTCGAATTCGTGACAGTAGCACGGCCTTTATTATAACTGCCAAGGATATCCCGTTCGCGTTATAAAGGTCGGGAGCCTTTATGAGGGGAATTGGGTCACCTTCACCTGGTATTCGAGCAATGGCGATATCGTTGAGCCTCTGCGCAACGCCGCGCACAGATTCTCCTGTAATGCGTTGGCTTAGTGTAATGTCACCATGCTCTGGACTTACCGCGTGTCTCAAAATCTTTGCTCTCAAGAAACTGACAACCGTTGCCTTGGCAATTCCAAGCTCAGCGGCTGCAGAATTCTGAGTAAAAATGTCCCATCGTCGTAGACTGTATTCCTCAACACTCGTTGAGCATAGCCAGGATCTCATGCCGTACCCTGTCTCAAACTTCTTCGATTTCAATTGACCATTCTCGACCAGTGTTTTGATCTTGCTCTTTGAGATCGCTAAATGCTGTGCTGCATGGGCCTGGCTGATGTAAGCGGGTTCACTCATATATTTTTGAACGAGAGGCTGTCCACGACCGGTTACGATCTGTTCACGTTTGCGCCTTTCCAGGAAGTGGTTCAGGTAATCCCAAAAGGGACTGAGAACCTCAGCGTGCCGCCACTCAATGAGCGTGTTGTAGTGATTGTGTAACGCACCGTGCAGCATGATTTCCCCATTCTGTTTTTTGGGAAGCATTGTTTCTAACAGGCTGTGATACCCCTCCGGCCAGTTCCCAAGTATCGCATATGCCTTAATGAAATGAAGACTGCTTAACTCTATCGATTTGTTTGGGTCTTGATTCAGGCAACGGTCCCGATCTCGGAACGTCGTTGCCAGAAACTTGATAGCACGCATTTGCTCCTCAGGTTTGGAATGTGAGTACTTGAGCGGCAGGTTATCCAGCTTTTTGGGCTTTCGTTTGGAGTTTTTTAGCCAGTACTCTAGGTGCCATTCGATGGATTTTGATAAATGGGACCGGACTTTTTGGTGCCGCTTTGGAGGCGGATGCCCGCACCAGCAGTGGACAGCGGGACGTAGGTGATTGAATACTGAGCCGCAGTTGCTGCACCGATCCACCAGTAGACACTGATGGATCGGGCAGGCTGGTATACATCTCAAAATCCAAGACATTCTGGCATATCCAAATTCGGCTATGCATTCCTCACAGACATACGCTGTCTTCATGGATATGTAATTTGAGCTTACGGTTCTGCCGGATGGCAGGGTCACAGCCATTTTTCCGGGCGCTCGACGAACTGCAATTCGTTTTAGTTCCTCTGTCGATGCACCTGTGCACGTCGCCAAGGCTTTGAGGCGCTCGCTTATAGCAAATAGACTCTGCTTTTCAGGATTAACTCCAATCAACTGGGCAATCCAACCTCCATTTGGATAGCCATACATGCTTCCTAGTCGCGTTAAATATCCAAACAGACACTCATCTGATTTGGGGGGCTCGCTAATTGGAAGTATTCCTATTTTGGCGCTCATTTTGCAGCTTCCATTAGCGGGGGTTCCCGTCTTCTTGCGGCATAAAAAGGATCATCGTATTTGTTAAATTCAGCCCTCTGCAGCTCCTTGTTGGCTTGTGAGAAATGAGAAAGCTTGAGCTCTCTATTCTGGGCGACCAAAGCTATTTCCGCAGCGCGTACAATTAGCCGCATAATGAGTCCTATCCGTCCTTGCGTTACTTCCAAAAGGCGGGCAGCGAATGATCCATCGATTAGAAACGCGGGATTTGCGAAGGGTAAGATGTCAGAGACTTTCTTTAGGAACCCAAGATATTCGGTCGTATCCTGCTGACGAGCTCGTTGAAAAGGGTGCAATTCAATCCGTCTGCTAAGACGTCTGTTCCACTGATCGCATGAACTTAAAATAGTCTCGCATTGAGGCAGGCCTGCTAAAACAAATGGCAGTCTCATTTCATTTATCTGGGCTTTCACCCAACTTGCCGATTCCATATTGACCCGATGATTAGATGGATCCAAAAGGTGTTGGAACTCATCGATTATGACCACTTCTATGCCATGGAGTTCTAATTGCAGTTTTACCCTTCTTTCCAACTCCGTCTCAGTGCCTTTTGTCGGAGCTGGATCACGCAGTGCTTCTAACATTCTCATCAGAATGCTTTTGCTGGAGGTTCTGCTTGGGCAGGTAACAGCCAGCACAGTCAATTTTCCGTCTCTTCTGGTCTGAGTCACGTATTCTTGTATGATTTTTGACTTGCCTGTGCCTGAATTTCCAACCAAGCACATGCAAGCTCCATCTTGGGAATTTCTATAGATTTTGTGGAAGTCTGCGAGGGCATCCAGCGCCATTCTTGGCTGTGAATACTCAACATACATGCCTCTTAAGCGGCGAATTACTGCCAAGTCATTTTCCTGAAGGCGCCCAAGAATAGGGATCGCGTAATCCTGGTTAGGAGTAGATCCAGTTTTGTTTCCCGATGTGTTAGCCACGATACAAATCCTTTGTTGTTAATTTTCAGAGGAGAACCAATTTTTTGCATGATCGGCGGCCGCCTCTGCTTCCGAAGAAGCAAAAGGCTGCTGAATTTGATCAATTGGTGTGTATATCGGCGGCAATTGCTGTTTGTTGCCCTCATCAGGAGTTGGCTTTGGAGTTCGACCCTTTCGCTTAGATTTCATTCTCTCTTTGCGTCCTAGCTCGGCGTCTTTCGTTACGCCAAGCGCAATATCCCGCCGTGTACGGGCCAATTCGACGTCCCTGAATTCTCCTTTGTTGCCGTGTTCAGCTGTGATCGCTTTGCGGCATTGTTTGTGCTGAGCTAGCGACAGACCAGCTGTGTATTGAGTTTCAATGCATGGAACGTTTATTGGGTTATCGCCTTCAAATATGAAAACCCAGATTGAGGATATGTCTCTGGCGTCATACTTAAATTGTGCAACTAAATTAGCAGTCTGAGGTTTGCCCATCGACCACTTAGCTAAAGCGTCAGATAATTCACGTGAGGCATATCTGAGGTTCATAAAGCTAATACCATCGCGTCGTACCACGCGCTTTCCAATCGCGCCAAGTAGTGCAACAAGAGGTAAACTGCCAGTATACGGTCTAGTGGGTCGTTTCTGCGTACCGTGTGTCCAGGCATCAACAGGTTTAGAGCTTAATCCGCTGTGATAGCTCTGCGAATAGTCATCGATCAGAAATTTTAGAAGCCAATGATCAAGCTTATCGATTGATAAACCAGCAAACTGATGCGCTGCGTAGTCCCCTTTTTGCTGAATATTTGACCGCGTCGTTCCTGGGATCATATGGAGGAATTTTGTGTTAAGGGTTCCAAAGAACCTCTCCACGATTCCTTTGTACTGTGGCTCTTTCAATGGGCAGTATTGAACTTCAATGTGCATTTGCATTGTTGCAGAAATTAGCGGCTTAGCATGGAGTTCAGCAGCATTGTCGAGAAGGAGCGTGATGGGGCGGCCAGAACAGGGCCAAGTGTGTTTGATGTTGTTAATAGACGATGATACCTCACTTTTTGGTAAGATTGAGTGCATGAGGCAGTGCATTACAGAATTGTAGCTAGGCGCATCAAAACTTAAGTAATATCCTATTACCATTCGGCTGAAGACATCTATCGCGACAGTCAGGTATGGCCTCCTTAACGTATCTCCATACACCAGCAGAACGTCGAGCGTTGTGTGGTCAATCTGAACTTTCTCCAGAGGATATGAGGCTTTAAATCCTGCTTGAACATTTCTAAACCGCATGTCTGCTGCTCTCTTTCCATATCGTTTGAGTGTGGTGAGATAAGGGTCTAGATTTTGAACTGCTCTATAGACTGATGACCGCGATGGAATCCGTATTCTGTCCCATTCAGGAAGAGCCGCGCTTTTATCGAAAATCTCCGCAACTACAACGGCGTAAAGGGCCTGAACTGTTGGTCGTTCTAATGCCAAATAGAATCTCTCGATGCACTGGTGTAGACAGGCTAAAGCCCTGTCATCCATTCGCTTGGATCTAATTTCGCATTTTCTGGATTTTACTATTAGAGCACTAGGGTCTTGTTTGGATGCCAGCCATTTGCGGTTCCATTTTTGGACAGCACTATAGCTCGGTGCTTGCCCCTCAAGCTTCTCAGTGATCGCAACGTATGCGGCCCTGCTGCATACACCGGCGAATTCCTTTTCTACTATCGAAACGCATGCAAGTCTTGTTTCGAGCATCGATCTTTCATAGTCATTTAACTCGCCAATCAGTCGGCTCGGCCGTATCGGGTTTTGTTCGATATCTGAAATATCTGCAGTGAGTTTGTTCAAGCGTCCCATGGCGCGTTCTCCTCTTTTGGAAACCAGACAATGCTGTCGATGGAAAACGGCTTGGCGAAGCTAATCCGCGCCAATTGTCGCGCCACTAAGGGCAACACGGAGTAATAGATGCTGTCTCCACCGAGACGTCGTGCGATACCTGTCGCCGAAATCCGGGATCTCACCCATTTGATGTCGGCAAGCCTTTCAAGGGTTTCTTCAGTTGGGTCGAACTCAGGATATCGGAAGTCATTGACCAGTTCCGCATTCTCCAACCAAGGGCTGCGTCGAATCTCTGATGCTGTGAAAAGACGGAAATGTTTTTTCTTGGCCGCCAGCGCCCGTCTTATCGACAAGAGCCTAGCCATTTCAATTGGATCCTTAAGAACCTGATCTGGTTTGATCTCGGCATAAAATTCACCGGAGACCGCCGACACGACAAAATCAGGTGTATATGAGTGAAGTGCACCTTCGTGATGATAGCTTATCGCAGGCGGTTGCTCCCAGTACTCATTGACGAAGGGGCACGCTTCTAGGCGATAAATGAAATCCCTTTCTATCTGAGATTCATACTCGACTTGACGACCGTTCTTTATGCTTGGAAAACGCCCCACGAGCCTCATTGGTGACCGTGTGACAACTTTCCTTGATTTTTCGTATTTTCTTGCAATTTCAAACATTATCTCTCTCCAGGTTTTGACAAAAGAAATCCTTCGCCCGAATCAAATTCGGACTTGCTAAAACCGAGGAACCGAGATAGTGATTAAGTGCGAGATTAAATCACTGAAACGGCTGCCGAGGTTCAAAAAACTCTTGGTGGTCTTTTCTGTGTTCTCTCCTAATGTTTACGTCATCTCAGCATAATCTGACTCATTCGCTATGCGCAAAGTAAATTAAAATTTTTTTAGGAACTGCTTAAAATCAATTTTTAGAGATGCAAATAATGCAACAAATTAATTAGTACAAGGCAGTTTCCGATTAAGTATCAACTGTAAACTTTATTATAAATTGGTGATTGAATTTCTCATATTTTTGTTTTTTTACAACAATTTACAAAAAAAATAAGAGAATTAATTTTATGCTTTATGTGTATGTTTGTGGCGGAATATTCTTAACGTACCGCTACGGTTTTTTAGGGTCAGCAACCTAATAACCAGGAAGACTTAACGGATCGTCTGTCCCTATATCAGTGAGCCATCCTCATTAAAAATAGAGATGCTCAATGTCTGCAATCAATGTGGTGCTGTCTGTGTATTAATGGAATTCGGCTATCAACTCCGCAGTTTTGTAGAAAAAAGGTAAAACCCTGATTTCCTGATACAGACGTGACAAAAAATATTGTAAGCGCACTGTCGTTGTGGATTTAGATAAGAACGACGCAGGTTGGGGCATCGTAAGCGCTATCTAAAAGTTACATCTATTGTCGCTTTTTATGTTGGAGCCTGCTTGAGCGCTCTGCTCTTCCGCTTCAGCTCTTTGTTCTCGTTTGACAATCTTGTTAGACCTGAAAGGGTGACCGGTGGACGGTCAGGGAAATGTGCGACAAGCTCAAGACGGCCGCCCATGGCACCAACATAGTGGTCCAGGGTAGAGAGGAGTAGATCTGAACGCTTCTCTATACGGGACACGCTGTCCTGGCCAATGTTGAGTGTTTTCGCCATATGGTCCTGCGTCAGCTTCAGGGCTTTGCGCAGGTCACGGAGGGTCAACTCTTCTGCGAGCAGTTCAGCTGCACGAGCCTCTACCCGCTCTTGCTGTTCAGGCGAGAGCCGATCCATCATTGCTTTGAGTGTAGCCGTCATCATTTAACCCCTTGCTTCTTCGGTCCTTCGAGGTTGCTGTCAAATCGCTCATCTGCGTCAGCTATCAGTTGCCGGTGGCATCGGTCTTCCGATACGTCGGACTTGTCACTCGCTACCAGCAGGATAGCTTTGCGGTCTAGATAAAACACAAAGACGACCCGCCAGACGCCATCATTTGCCGTATAACGAAGTTCTTTCATGTCGGCGTGCTTGGACCATTTCAGGGGGGCTGCCCACGTTTGCTTCAGCTCATAGCTGAATTTTTCCAACAGTTTTACATGAGCATTTTGTCAGTTCGGCGACCTCACCTTCGAAGGCCTCATGAACAGAGCTTTCAACTCACACTTCAACATGGCCTGAAAGCAATATGGAGTAAAGGCCATATTTTGTTGATGTGAAATATATACAAAAATCAGTTCTTTGAGGTTGGTCTATATTAAGGCCGTTGTCATTAAGGGCGTATTCGTAATGACAGTAGCGGTCACGTTATGTTCTCGAATGTAAGCTTTAGTGAGATTCAGCGTAAAAATTAGTGAAATCCGACATATCGCCCGGGTGCGGCACCTGCCTTCGACAGGAACAACCAGGCCAGTCCGGAAAAAGAAGAGAGAGAATACGGGGTTATTCAAAAGCTGTCACCTGACGGAACACTGAATCAACTCACGCTGAACTGTCCTCGCTCTGGAAAATCCAACCGCGGAAGTGCCGAGATCAAGGTCGGTGACGATTGGCTCAAAGCCGAACATCTGTCTGTCCCGTTTGCTACGGCCATTTTCTCGCATATTCGCAAATTTGGTCCCTCAACCCAGGCCAACAAGGTTCAAGCTATCAATCGCTTCTTTGCTTTTATTTGCGAACAGGGAAAAGTACATTTTGAACTGTCGGATCTGACCACAACTCTTTTCAACGAATATATTTCCTGGCTTGATACCCATCATCTTACGGTCAAAACGAAGGCCGGGTTAGTCTCCCCGCTTCGTATTGTGTTGCGCTACCTTAAACAAAATCCACAATATACAAGCAAAGTCCCCGGGGATGCTTATATCAAGCCAAACCCCTGGCCGGGCGTAAACGAGAAAATTGCTCATCGACCAATTTTGGCTATCACCGATCTTGTAACGATTGAGCGCGTCTGCATCAAAGAAATGCAGACATGGATGAGCAAGTGGGAAGAAGGAAACCATCTCATCCAATCTGGCAGGGAACGATTGCTGGCTGGCGCGTCGCCCACCGAATACAAGCTTGAGACATTGCTGGCAGTTATTGAAGATCAGTATGATGGCTATGTCACGAACAGCATACAATTCTTTGCTGACTGCAAGGGCCGGAGACGGCAAATCGAGTTCTTCGGAGGAATTAAGGGTATTGCCCCGTGGCTGTATGCAACGAAGCGCTCTCTGGTCCCGTTTGTCGTGATGATGGCAATCAGGACCGCCTTCAATCCGGAAACCATACTGGCTTTACGAAAATCCGCCCTTCGGGCGAGTTCGTTACTTAAAGGAAGTGTCGAACTGGCACCGAGATATCGGGTGGTCGGTGGGAAGAAACGTGCGAGAGGGGACCAGGTCCGAACCTATCCTCAAGACAGCACTGAGATTGATAGCCCGATTTCCATTTTCAACAATGTCAAAAAGCTGGCCCGACGACTACCAAATGCCGAGCACGATCCCGACCATGATATGCTCTTCATATTTCAGGGCAGAAATTACGGAAGGGCTCATCATTATCTCAATGCAACCTGCACCTTCCCTAACGCACTTTCTGCTTTCAGAAAAGATAATCAACTCCCTGATTTCAGCTTGTCGAACATTCGCCCCACCATCTCGGAGATTGTCAATCAACTCAGTAACGGGGATATCAAGGCACAGCAGGCAATTCTCAATCATTGGCGCACAGAGACAACGGAAACGCATTATGTGTCGGAAGCGGCCCGGCACCGCAGACGGGAAACATTGGGCAATCTTTTGAACCGACGGGAACGATATATCCGGACATCTGGAAAGTCCGATGACCGTATCAATCTTCCAGACAATACAGGTCGCGCCGCAACGCCGGGGTTTGAATGCACCGACCCCTATGATTCTCCTCTCGCATCCCAGACCACAGGACAACTCTGCACCGCCTGGGGAGAGTGTCCGCTATGTCCTCGCGCCGCCGTGATCCCCGACAATTCACACGCTTTGGCACAACTGCTTCATCTCCACAATGCCATTGAGAAAGCACGTCACGATTTACCGCCAGGTCGCTGGCTATATTGGTCAACGGTACAAAAGGCCCTGGACAATTGGCTCAGCAAGTTCCCGGCCAGGAGTGTTTGGCATGAGGCCAAAAACATTCAAAGAACCCACGCCATTCTGATCGAATGACATGAACCCTATACAAACCGCTACAGCATATCATCTCATGGCAGCGGAAGATTTGCGGGAAACGAGGATCAACCGCCATTCCCGCTGGTATGATGACAGATGGTTCTTCGACAATCTCACGCCAGGTCACGACGCTGCAGCCAGCACCATACGCTGGGATTTCATCATGCCGGACGGCAGTAAATTCGTAGACCCGAAATGGGCGATATTGCTCGACGCACATCGTCGACTGGTCTGGTCACTGATTGTCGACCCAAGACAGCGGCATAGATACAAGCCGGGCTCAATGGGCAAACTCTCCCAACGGGTTCTTTATCTTGCTCGCTGGATGGGCAAATCCGGCTACGCTCATTTCGGCGCGCTTGATACCTGTGCTTTTGACCAGTATCTCGACAACCTGCTCATCGACAAGCAGAATAAAGCCAATCTCAACGCCGTGTATCTTATGGAACATCTCGCATTGCCTGTTTCTCTGGGATATCAGGCCCCTGTTCTGGCAAAGGCGGGAATTCCTGTACCGGGCAGCGCCCCCTGGCATGGCATGACAGCGTTCGAGGTCGCGAAACAGCTGGCAGGCCGGGAACAGGGATCCGTCCCGCCAGTCCCCGACCCCATATTTTTGCACATAATGACCAGCGCCTTGTGCATGCTTGACGCGGCAGAGGATATTATTTTACAGGCTCGGCATTTCGCGGACACCAAAGACCTGCAGGTTGCCGAAAAACATGCACCAGACAGGAAGCATTTACGCGATCGCATGAACTCTCTGACTGACGCGTGCCTGATCCTCATCCAGGGATTGTCGGGTATCAGAGTGAGTGAACTGCTGGGACTGCAAGCCTCTGATACGCCACTGGCGCAAAATGCCTTGCCCGATTGCATAAAAATTGAACCGTCGGCCAGCGGTCTTCATGAGATATTTTACCTTTCCGGTCATCTCTACAAGGCAACGAAGTCTCCCCGCCCCGTTACCTGGGTCACCGGACTGCGCCCGGTCGGGAGTGATCACCTTCCAGTTCCGGTCAAGGCAATATCTGTCATCGAAAGGTTGTACGCCCCCTGGCGCACTCGAAAAAACATCAACGAACTGATTATTGGTTTTAGCCGAGCAAAAAGCCTGACCAAAGATGTGAAAGCCCATACTTTAAGTTGGGTCAATCGCTGCCAGAGAAGGTTCTTTGTCAGAAGCGGCGTAAAGGATTGGACTGTGACCTCTCATCAATGGCGCAAATCCTTCGCCCAATATGTCATCCGAAGCGACAGCCGCATGCTCCCGGTGCTTCAGGAGCATTTCAAACACATCAGTATGGCGATGACGGAACAGGGATATATAAATGCGGATCCAGAACTGAAACAGATCCTTGATGATGCTGCGGTTCAGTCAACGGTCTCTCTCATTGGCGAAATGATTGCCGGCAGAAAAACCGTCTCGGGGGCCCTCAGTGGAAAACTGAAAGAGACTGCGAATCAACTCGGAAAATCTCTGGACAACCGTCCGGAAAATGACCGCCCACGCGATATTGAAGAACTCGTTCGTACCTCGGGTATACGGGCACATGATATTCGCTGGGGAAAGACATCCCTCGGAACCTGCCTGTTTCGACAGGGAACCGGGAATTGTACCATCGGTTGCTCTGCCCGATGGGTGATCAGTGCGCCGCTATGGTCGGCCGCACGCCCGGATTTATGTTGGGAATGTCAAAACCTTGTCCTTGACGAGACTCATTTGCCCTTCTGGAAAGACCGCCGGGCCAAATTGCAAGATGATCTGAAAACGGCAACAACCAATGATGACTTTGCTCTCGCACAACTCTGCAAACAACGCCTCGAACAATGTATTATGGTGCTAAACAAGCTTGAAACCACCGAAGCTGCAGAAAACAGCAATCCCGGGTAATGAAACCATGTCCACCACATCTGTTGAAGCCGCATTCATGATGGCGATTGATCGGCTCCTCGCGCGTCATGCTCAGAAAGCCAATACCAGTGATACACCCAGAATCAGCAAAAGCATGGTAGCGCGCGAAGCGGGGCATAGCCGGACAACGCTTTACAAATATCCCAAAGTGCTCGAACGACTGAAATCATTTGAGGCAACAGCAAAATCATCAAAACAAAATGAGATCATGAGTCTGCGTCGGGAAATCGCCAAATTAAAACAGGAAACCGGGACGGCGAGAGACCTGATGGCAGCAATGCTGCTTCAAATGCGCGAGATGGAACGACAAACGGCTTCAAGAATTCGTCAGGCAGTACGTATGACACAAGCAGAAGGTTCTGATACGTAATGGGCCTTCCACAACACAGGAAGACTCTTAACAAGCCTTTTACATCAATCGTGGTGTCTACGCCAAGCCTCTCCTAATGCACATGTCTCCCATCTTCCATAAATCATCCCACTTACGACAGATCACTTCCGCAGATCAGCAGAGAGGCGCCTCCCCAAGTTCATGCCTTTGCCCAGTCTGCCAGATTGATGGCTCAAGCAGCAGATGTAAATTCGTGAAATAGTCTGTCTTTGCCACAATATTGCCACTTGACGAAACCGGGGGAGCCCGATATTGCGTATGTTGCAATGCATCACTAAGGAACATTCCGTGCGCATCCTTTCCTGCTTTCTTGCAATCGCGATAGCCATGACAGTTCTGCTGTCGGGGGTTGAGGGTGTGCAAGCAGGTTCGGGACATGGCCATGACAATCATCACGGCGTCATGATGGATGTTTCTGATAGCTCGCAACATGATCGACGTGACATGCATGCGGATCTTTGCGGCATGGCGGTTTGCGGCCCGTTCGTTAAAGAAGTAGAAGGTGTTCTGTCTTCCAGCCCAACGGTGCTTGCGGTAACATACTGGTATCAGGACCTGACTTTGACTTCCGCAGATTTGGACGTTAGAGCCAAGCCTCCGCGTTCCTGAGATATTTCAGATTTTCCGAACATCCCTTTGCCTGGTTCAATCACTGTTCCTCGAATGAAACAGCGTTTTGCCTGAATTACAGCAGCGCAGACTGTTGTCGTGATTGAACATGGGACGAGGGCCTTCTTACTGAATATCTATTAGGAGCATATACATGCCCAACTTCAAGAATTCCCTTATGCGTCGCGTTAGCGTTTCAACCTTTATTCTTGGCGCGCTTGTCGGTCTTCAGTCACCTGCCTTTGCGGGTGCGGGTCATAGTGGCGGTCATAATGACGGTGCATCGGAAATCGGGGCACCCGGCGAGATATCCGATGTGCGGCGCACCATCAGAATCACTATGGAAGACAATTTCTACGACAAGGAAAAAATCATTGTCCGGGGCGGTGAAACCGTTCGCTTCGTTATCGAGAACAAGGGCGAATTTGTTCACGAATTCAACATTGGAACTGCAGCCATGCATGCAGGTCATCAGGAAGAAATGATGATGATGATGGAACATGGAGCGCTTGAGGCCGACAAGATCAACATGGACATGATGGAAATGGACATGGGGAATGGAATGACCATGAAGCATGACGACCCCAACAGCGTTTTGCTGGAACCGGGCAAGTCGGCTGAGGTGATCTGGACGTTCCCCAAGAAAGCGGAACTTGAGTTCGCCTGCAATGTCCCGGGTCACTATGAAAGCGGCATGGTCGGCAAAGTCCGCCTGCAGTAATCGGTCATCCACCTTCCTGCGCCAGAGGTTTTTCTCCCTTGGGCCTCTGGCGCACCTGATCTTTTTGGATTTCAAAAAATGAAACAGAAATTTGCCCGCAGTGCCCTTTGGGGTGTGCTGGCCGCTATTGCTGTGTCTTCGACAGCCAATGCGGCGAATTACGATCTGTCTGTTGATTACGTCACAATTGATACCGGTGAAATGAAAACCACAGGTATCGGATATAATGGGTCTTCCCCTGGCCCGACCTTGCGTTTGAAGGAAGGCGAAGAGGCTGTCATCAAGGTGACCAACAATCTTGATGAGGCAACGTCCATTCACTGGCACGGACTTATTTTGCCCTATCAGATGGACGGGGTGCCGGAAATCAGCTTTCCGGGGATTGCGCCTGGTGAAACATTCACATATCGCATTCCAGTCTCGCAAAGCGGTACCTACTGGTTCCACAGCCATTCCGGTTTTCAGGAGCCGGACGGGGCGTATGGTTCGATCATTATCGAACCCAAAAAGCGAGAACCGTTCAAGTTCGACCGGGAGTATGTGGTTGTCCTGAAAGACAAGCACCCGCATTCCGGCGCACGTATTTTGCGCAACCTCAAAATGATGCCCGATTATTATAATCGCAACCAACGCACCCTTGGCGATTTCATCAGTGATGTCTCTGAAAATGGCTTCGGTGCGACGTTGTCGGAACGTGGTGACTGGGGCAGCATGCGCATGATGCCGACCGACATCGAAGATGTTCAGGGATTTGTCGGTCTGATCAACGGAAAGTCACCAGAGCAGAACTGGACAGGCCTGTTTAAGGCCAATGAACGTGTGCGCCTGCGCTTCATCAATGCATCTGCCATGACTTACTTCGACGTCCGCATTCCGGGACTTGAAATGACTGTTGTGCAGGCCGACGGCAACAACGTTCAACCGGTCAAGGTTGATGAATTCCGCATTTCGGTTGCAGAAACCTACGATGTGATTGTTCAGCCGACCGCAGATAAACCTTACGCAATCATGGCGGAATCGATGGGGCGCTCGGGTTATGCATTCGGGTCGCTGTCGCCGCAAGAAGGGCTGAAAGCTGAAATGCCAGCCAGACGCATGGACGCTCCGTTGTTGACAATGGCTGATATGGGGATGGATCACGCGAACATGCCCGGGATGGACCATTCCTCAATGAGCAGTGGTAACGAGAACAGCATGGCTGGAATGGACCATTCGAATATGGCCGGGATGGATCACTCTCAGATGGCGATGTCCAAAGATGATCCTTTCTATGCCGCTGGCAGTGGTTTGACACCAAAAGCAGCGAATGGCGGCAAGTTCTTATCTTATGCCGACTTGAAGGCACAGAAGCCCTTGTATCCGGAGCGGCCGGCAACGCGTGAAATTGAACTGCGTCTTACGGGAAACATGGAGCGCTATACTTGGTCGATCAATGGCGTCAAATACGAAGATGCAGAACCTATCCGCTTGAAATATGGCGAACGGGTACGGTTCAAGTTCGTCAATGAGACCATGATGTCACACCCGATGCATTTGCACGGGATGTGGTCAATCCTCGATACCGGTAACGGTAAATGGGATCCGGTAAAGCACACCATCAATATCAATCCAGGCACGACTGTTTATTCGGAAACCGAAGTTGATGAACCAGGGCAATGGGCGTTCCATTGTCATTTGAGCTATCACATGGCTTCTGGAATGTTCCGCAAAGTGATTGTTGAGGGCGGTCCAGCCGTCGCAGCACTTGAGAATGGAGTTCAATAACAATGAAAACCCTAACTTTGGCCGCGATTGGTGGTGGTGTTCTTGCCACGATCCTGTCCTTCTCGTTCACTGCCAAAGCAGACAATCACATCTTCTATGGCATTCAAATGGAGCAGTTTGAATACCGATCAGGTGATGAAGACGAAAATCTCTTTGTTTGGGATGGTGACGCATTTGTAGGAACCGATGAGTTGAAGCTGCGCTGGCAAGGCGAAGGCGAGCGTGATCTCAAAAACGACCTTTACGAAAACTTCGAGAACAGGCTGGTCCTGCAAACACCAATCAGTGACTTCTTTGATGCCAAGGCCGGTATTCGTCTGGATACGCCAAGCACAACAGATCGTTGGTATGGAACGGTTGGTATCATGGGGCTTGCTCCTCAATGGTTTGAAGTCGACGCTGACCTGTTTGTCAGCGAAACCGGAGACGGTAGTGCGCGACTTGATGTTGAGTACGAAGGCTTGTTGACCAATCGTTTAATCCTCACGCCTTCGCTTGAGCTGAATGCAGCATTCTCTGAGGATCGCGAAATTGAGGTCGGGCGCGGGTTTTCAAGCGCAGAAATCGGACTGCGGCTTAGCTATGATCTAATCGACCGAGCCGTTGCACCGTACATTGGGGTTGCCTATGAACGCAAACTTGGCAAAACCGCAGACTTTGCAAAAGACGACGGCGAGGATTACGAAGCAACTTACCTCGTGACCGGTCTCCGCCTTCTTTTCTAAGCTTCATCTGACAGGGAGGATTTTCCTCCCTGTCTGTTTTTATCGAACCTTTTGAAGGAACCTGACACAGATGATGGAAATCGTCCACGATATGGGGCACCGTTTAACGCACTACATGTCAAGCGATGCACACTGGTGGGTTCATTTTGTCTTCCATTTGGTTGTGTTTGGGGTTCCGGTTGCACTTATTATTATTCTCAGTGCAACGGGATACAGGCTTTTAAAACGCCGCAAATCTGTTCTTGCGTGGCAGGCTCAAAAATCCTTCTCAAAGAACGGAACACCGCTCCTGCAGTACATATTCAGAGCATCATGGAAACGACAGCTAAAACTGGGCCTGCTGGCAATAACGTCACTACCGGCACTTTACATGAGTCTCGAACTACCGAAGCTAATCATCAACAACGCCATAGAGTCCGGACACTTCCCAATCATGTATATGGGTATAGAACTGTCACAGACGCAGACGTTGCTTGCACTATGCATGCTGTTCCTCTTGGCAATTGGCTTACATGGTGGATTGAAATACCAGGTCAATTTGCAATCCGGTGCGTTGGCAGAACACATGTCACGCCGCCTGCGGCTCGACATCTCAAAATTCAGCTTTCGAAAGCCGTCCCCCAGAGGCGGGGAATTAATTCCGGTTATTGTTCAGGAGGTAGAGCCCGTAGCTGGGTATGCATCGGAGTCCATTGTATTACCTTTGTTACAAGGTGGCACGTTCCTGACTATTCTGGCTTTCATGCTCGTGCAAGATTTGGTCTTGGGCATCGCCGCAACAGCACTGTTGCCGCTTCAGATTTTTGTCATTCCCAGATTTCAAAAGAAAATTAATGCTTTGTCTCGAACGCGGCTGAAAGAAGTCAGGGTTCTCGGGGAGAAGATCGGGAATATCTCAAACGACCACCAGCCAAGTGCTCGGGATATTTACGGGTCGTACAAACGACTTCACGATCTTCGTCTTTCTATCCACAAAAACAAGTTCGCCATGAAGTCTTTAAACAACTTTATATCTCAGATGACGCCATTCTTCTTTTACACAATAGGGGGGTATCTGGTGATAAAGGGCGACCTCACGCTCGGAGCACTAATCGCAGTATTAACTGCATACAAAGACATGGGCGCGCCGCTCAAAGAGCTCTTTCGTTACTATCAGGCGCAAGCCGATGCTCACGTCAGATACGCCGAAATCAAACCTTACATCTCCAAGGAAATCGAGATTACGGACAATCAGTTTGCAGATGTAACGGTTCTATCTGAAGCAGGGTAAAAAAAGACTTACCCATAGTTGAGGTAGGTCAACGTAACTCGATATTCAGGGGCATATGTGTTACCTTCTGCCCAGAGGGGATTTGATCAATGAATGCACAGCAAGCACTTATACGCGCCGTACTGATCCTGCTCGTCGGGATAAGCGCTATAATGCTTGCTCCCCATATCGCAGTCGCGTCGACTGGCTCTTTTCCTGCGCATTCTGCAGAAATCAGTGGTTTTGACGTTGAACACCAGCATGACCTGACTTCGTGCTGCTCTCAGGTTTCTTGTCACTCCACATCAGCGGTCCTTACCGAGATTATCCTACCGGTTTCCGAGTTTTCTCCTGTACAGAACGGGACAGAAGACGTGTCCCTTCGACCGGTATCTCGGTCATGGATTTTCCAGCCCCCCATATTCTGATCCTCCCAAACAAATAGCGAATAACTGTTCTGGTTTCTGCGCGTGCCGACGGCATGCGTACAGATCGAGCGTCGGTGTTCTGCACCATGCTGTTTTCAGACAGAACAGTCACACTTAAAGGTATTTATGGGATGGCAAAGAGAAATGGAAAATATTCTCAGTTGGTTGCTTTGGGGAGCCTTCATCATATTGATGATGCGCTTTGGTTGCGGTGCTCACATGTTTGGCCACAAAAAGCATAACCACAATAAGAAACAAGCGGACGGGCATGCTGAGGCGATCCGATGGGAGCACCCTCATTCCGCCGTTGACCCGGTTTGTCATAAAACTGTCGATCCGCGCATCGCCAAAACAACCATTCATGGTGGCGAAGTATTCTACTTCTGTTCAGACACCTGTCGTTCGAAATTTGAAGTGTCGCCAGATACCTCTGTCGATAGCAGCGCAATTAACCGACAAACTCACGTATCGCCAAGCTAGTTCAGCGAAATCATAGGCCGCACCAACCTGACCAAGGTTAACTAGTCCACTTGGTCTCACGTGTCTTCGAATATTTGATACATACGCATAAAACAAAGGCCCGAAGAAAATGAAAAAAGAAATCAATTGGTCAAAATATTTGGTCATCGGTTTTTTCGCAGTAGGGATCATCGCCATGACCCTGAATTCGTTTCTGCCCGGGAAAGATGACATCAAAGATCTTGAACTGACCGATAGCGGGATTGCGCTCCCCAGTTTCAGCAAGGAAGCCATGGTAGGAAAGCAGCTTTTCGATATGAACTGTGCTGCTTGTCACGGACGCAATGCAACAGGCACGGAACAAGGCCCGCCACTGATGCACAGAATCTACAATCCGGGACATCATTCAGATCGCGCATTCTATCTAGCTGTTCAAAACGGGGCGAAACAACATCACTGGCCCTTCGGCGATATGCCAGCCCAACCTCAGGTAAGTTCGGAACAGGTATCGCGGATCATTCGTTATATACGCGAGCTGCAGGAAGCAAACGGCATTATGTACCAACAACATCAAATGTGAGGCAGGGATGGACCATCAGTCAGAATACAAAAAAAACAGTATCTCGCTCCTTGGCGCCATATCCATGGGCACCGGTGTTATGATCGGAGCAGGAATTTTTGCTTTGACCGGACAAATTGCCGAACTTGCAGGAAAGTGGTTCCCGTTGTCGTTCCTGTTTGGCGCACTTGTCACTGCTTTTAGTGCTTATACCTACATCAAGATGTCAAACGCCTTCCCGTCAGCGGGCGGGATTGGAATGATTCTTCAAAAAGCATACGGGCCGGGAGCCATAGCAGGTGGCGCAGCATTGCTGATGGCCTTTTCGATGGTCATCAACGAGAGTTTGGTCGCAAGAACATTCGGAACCTATGTTTTGCGGGCTTTTGACCTGACAGATATTGAAGTTCTGATACCGATCTTGGGTGTCTGCCTGATCATTTTTGCATATGCTGTCAACAGAGCTGGCAACAAATCGGTTGGCCTGTTTTCAATGGTTATGGCTGGCTTGAAGATCGGCGGGATTGCATTGTTTGCAATTGCAGCTCTTTGGGCTGGTGGATATTCATTCGAGCCCTCATCACCCGACGGCGCGAGCTTTCCATTGGCCGGTTTTGTCGCATCAATTGCTCTTTCAATTCTGGCCTTCAAAGGGTTCACAACGATCACAAACAGTGGTGCTGAAATCGTGAACCCTCATAAGAATGTAGGTCGTGCGATTACGTTCTCAATCCTGATTTGCGTTGTCGTATATATTCTCGTGGCGCTCGCTGTTGGCTCAAGTCTTGGGTTGAATGAACTGATACAAGCCAAAGACTATGCCCTCGCCCAAGCTGCACAGCCAGCATTGGGGCCCATCGGATTTTATCTGACTGTGCTGCTCGCAGTCGTTGCGACGGCGTCCGGTTTGCTAGCAAGCGTGTTTGCGGTGTCAAGAATGCTCGCGATGCTGACCGATATGGAGATGATCCCACATAGTCATTTTGGAATGTCGGGTTCAATCAAAGACCACACACTTGTTTACACGGTTGTCGTGGCAGCGCTGTTGACAATCTTTTTTGATTTAAGCCGGATCGCTTCACTTGGCGTGTTTTTCTATCTGGTCATGGATGTGCTCATCCACTGGGGATGCTTTAAGTACCTACGACAAGAAATAGGAGCACGCGGCTTTGTAATGATTACAGCAATTGTCTTTGACATCATCGTGCTGCTCGTTTTCGCCGGCATGAAATTACAAAGCGACCCATCCATTGTTCTCATTGCAACTTTGATGATCGTTGCTGTGTTCATTTTTGAACGTTGGTTCCTGTCAAACTGGATAAACCAATCGGCCAAGGCGCACAGTCACGATCACTCAGAACATTGATTATCCGCAATGACATTGCAGCATAACAGCAGGAAGCAGACCATGTCTGATCATCATCATAAGAAGCACCAGGATAATCACAAAATGTCTGATCAATCAGGACAGGCGACGGATCCTGTTTGCGGTATGTCGGTCACGGTGGATGCCGATACACCACGCTCGCGGTACGGCAGTGAGACATATTATTTCTGTTCGCAGAAATGTAAGGGCAAGTTCGATAGCTCTCCTCAGAGCGTATTGTCCTCAGAGGAAGAGACATCTGCTGCAAACAGCGCTTCGTCATCGACTTCGGGTCGCTACACCTGCCCGATGCATCCAGAGATCATACGATCCGAACCTGGTTCCTGTCCGATCTGCGGAATGGCACTGGAACCGATGGATATGCCAACAGAAAATGACGCACCAAACCCCGAGATTCAGGATTTCAAAAAGAGATTCTGGTTAGGCGCAGCTCTTACGGTGCCGTTGATTGTCCTAACGATGGGGCCGTTTGTTGGTTTGGGTTTCATCCGGGAAATGATTGGAGAACGCGTTACTCTTTGGGTGGAGTTGGTTCTCGGAACGCCTGTTGTCCTGTGGTCCGGCTTCCCATTCATGGTTCGTGGATGGCATTCTGTGGTGAACCGTTCTCTCAACATGTTCACCTTGATCGGGATGGGCGTTAGCGCAGCTTATATATTTAGCGTCGTCGCAGTGATTTCTCCGGGCATTTTTCCTGATGGGTTCAGAGACGCACAGGGACATGTCGGTGTGTATTTCGAAGCTGCAGCTGTCATCGTTGTCCTTGTGCTTCTTGGCCAACTACTGGAATTGGGGGCTCGGGAACGAACCGGCTCGGCAATCAAAGCGTTATTGGGTCTTGCTGCGAAAACAGCCCGCATTATTGAAGATGATGGTTCTGAACGAGAAGTTCCTCTTGAGGATGTAACCGTCGGAATGCGTTTGAGGGTTCGCCCAGGTGACAAGATACCTGTCGATGGCGTTGTCGTTGAAGGACGGTCGTCAGTTGATGAATCCATGATTTCGGGTGAACCCGTTCCAATTGAAAAAAATCCAGATGATGATGTCACCGGAGCAACAATCAATGGAAATGGCAGCCTGATCATCCAGGCCAAACGGGTTGGTAAAGATACTGTCTTGAGCCAAATCGTTGATATGGTCTCCCATGCTCAGCGAAGCAAAGCGCCAATCCAAAAGGTTGCAGACACGGTTGCAGGCAAGTTTGTGCCTGCTGTTATCCTGGTTGCTTTGATCGCCTTCGTCGCTTGGGCCATCTGGGGGCCCGATCCGTCATTGTCATACGGGCTTGTCGCAGCGGTTGCTGTTCTGATCATTGCGTGTCCCTGCGCCCTTGGTTTGGCAACACCGATGTCAATCATGACAGCGACCGGCCGTGGTGCACAAATTGGTGTGCTCATTAAAAATGCAGAGGCTTTGGAGCGATTTGCGAAGATCGATGTGCTCATTGTCGATAAAACCGGGACTTTGACAGAGGGTAAACCAAAACTTGCAGGTGTAATCGCCCAACCGGATTTTCAGGAAGAGGAAGTTCTTTCTGTCGCTGCGGCGCTGGAAAAGGGATCCGAACACCCATTGGCTGACGCCATTGTTAGTGCCGCTCAGGAGCGCGGCTTGTCCCTTGACAAGGCAGAGGAATTTGAAGCTGTAACCGGTCAGGGCGTCACCGGAAAGGTGGGTGGCAAATCGGTTGCCCTAGGTAATAGCAAACTCCTTCAGACTCTCAATATCGATCATTCTGCTGTTGATAAAACAGCAAATGATCGGCGAGATATGGGGGAGACGGTAATGCATGTCGTTATTGATGGAAAGATTGCCGGGCTCATTTCCGTAGCCGATCCGATCAAGGACACGACATTGGAGGCTTTAAAGGCGCTCAAGAAGCAAGGCTTCAGAATCGTCATGGCAACCGGTGACAACCAACGAACAGCAAAATCCGTTGGCTATAAACTTTCCATTGACGAGATTCGGGCCGATGTCTCCCCAGAAGACAAAGCCAATTTAATTATGGAGCTCAAAGCTGAAGGCCATCAGGTAGCCATGGCAGGTGACGGCGTCAACGACGCCCCTGCTCTTGCTCAGGCTGATGTCGGAATTGCGATGGGTACGGGCGCTGATGTTGCAATTGAAAGTGCTGGTTTCACCCTCGTCAAAGGTGACTTGAGCGGGATTGTTAGAGCCCGAGAACTCTCGGAAGCAACGATGCGCAATATCCGGCAAAACCTCTTCTTTGCGATGGTCTATAACGCAGCCGGTGTGCCTGTTGCTGCGGGTCTGCTCTATCCGTTCTTTGGCATTCTCATCTCACCAATGTTTGCAGCTGCAGCCATGAGCTTATCCTCGATATCAGTCATTGCGAATGCACTGAGGTTACGTCGAGCAAGTTACTAGCATCCCAATATTGACTGATTGGGCGAGGGGTGAACCAGACAAGGCTGACTTTAATATAAGACAGTTCACCCCTCGCCCATTTTAAATGACATACCAGCCAGCACTCAGAACTTTAAATCTCTTCTGATCCGTTCCCAAAATTCATCTGTCGACTTTTTACACTTGGTAACCAGAAATCTATTTTCATCGAATTAGTGTTGATGCACTTATCTTCTAACCACCTATACAATTTGACTGAACAGTTTTTGCGTGAACAAAAATAATAATACATTTGTATTTACTCTTTTGAATCAGAGCTCTGAATAATAACGAACTATATCAAATGTAATATAAATAATGATGGATGCGTAATCGCCAGGAGCGCAGAGGCAAAAGCGCTTGGCGTCCCGATGGGGGCCCCTCTGTTCAAAATGAAGAATTTGATCCGGCAGCATGGTATAATCGTTAAATCATCGAATTTCGCTCTTTATGGCGACCTGAGTTCCAGGATCGTCTCTATCCTAGCCGGATTTGCGCCACGTCTAGAGGTTTATAGCATTGACGAAAGCTTTCTCGACCTTACAGGTGTAAGGGACATTACCGAGCATTGTCGAACAATCCAGGAGACCGTTATCCAATGGACCGGTGTACCCGTTTCAGTTGGTGTTGGGCCGACAAAGACCCTGGCAAAACTGGCAAACCGGCTCGCTAAGAAAGAACGGCACCCAGTGGTTCTGTCCACACCGGATGAATGGGAGAGCGCGTTAAAGGCAACGGAAATTGGGGATGTCTGGGGGATCGGTTATAGAAGAACGCCGATGCTGATTGAGCGTGGCATCCGGACTGCTTTCGACCTAACGACAGTATCCGAAGGGTGGATACGTCAGAAAATGGGCATTACCGGGTTGCGAACGGCCAAGGAACTGAAAGGGCATGCCTGCTCCGATCTGGAAGTTGATCAAATTGACAAGAAGACCGTTTGTGTTTCCCGAAGTTTTGGCAAGACAATTACGGATCGCGCTACTCTAGCAGAAGCGGTCGCTACCTTCGCCGATATAGCAGGGTCTAAAATACGAAATGCCGGTCTTTCAGCAGGACGTATTGTCATTTTCATTGAGTCGGATCGGTTTCAACCTGATCAGCCTCAATACAGAAATTCCGCCGGTATGGATTATAGGCCACCCTGTGGTTCTGATCTGGCTATCCACAAAGCTGCCAAGGTTTGCCTCGAGCGCATCTACCGCGACGGCATCGGTTACAAACGCGCCGGCATCTACTTGCTCGACCTCGTGAAAGCTGATGAGGGGATAGGGGATCTGTTCGCATCCGAGTCTCCTAAATCATTGATTGTTTCCGGTGTCACCGACCGACTGAATGCCCGCTTTGGATCAGGCACGATTGCTTTAGGCAGAGTTAGACGAGAGCGAACATGGTATATGCGCCAGGAAGCGCGCTCACCGCATTATACGACCCGTTGGACCGATATCCCTGTTTGTCGTTAAACCCTGTCTGTCGATAAGCCCTGTCTGCTCTGATCATCTCATTTAGGTAAGCAAAAACCTGATGGTCGAGGGGATGACCAATGTATTGAAAAGGTTGGAAACCAAATTTGGGTAAGCAATAACCTGAAGGTCGTTTGTTTGATCATGTATGATTGTGATGCAGCATGATGCATAGCGGTATACTGAGATACTTAGTGATTGATATTAAACATAAATAAGTGTTTGTCCCTTGACCGCCTGGCCGGTTCCGCACTACCCTTTTCCCAATGCTTTACAACCTCGGACACGCCTCAAGACGGGCGCTCTGTTGGGCGAATAATCGGGTCAAGGAGACATGCGCAGATGAGTAACACGGCGACACCGATCGCGGCCGTTCAAGGAAAACAGATAAATCTGGCTCTGTTCGAGGCTGTTGGGACGGCTCAGGTCCAACTTAAAGCCCTTGTCGATCGGGGCCAGGGATCAGCGACCCATAAAGCTTTTCGCAGTATACGACTCGCATCGGAGGCGCTCGATACTGCGTCGGCGACACTGGAACCGGGAGAGTCGATCGACGTTGATGAAAAGGCGGCAGCCTTTCTGTACGCGATCCGGCGGGCTCAGGCCACTCTGGACGGTATTCTCGACAAGAAAACCTTGACGAAGTTTCAACGGGAAACGCTGCCAGAAGTGCTTGCGGTTCTAAACAAGCCTTTTAAAGAGAACACGGTAACAGGCTTGTCCTATGGCATCAGAGACACTGCTACCGATAGAACTAAGATCATCAACCCGACCATAACTCTGGAGGAACTGCATACAGCATGGTGGGAACTGCACAGAGTCACGCCCTACCATGGAAAATTCAGTTGGTGGGAAGTCCCCGACACCACAGATGAATCAGATCAGGAAATATTCAATCTGTCGGAGGCTGAAACAGGCTGCTTGGCGGACTTTATTGAAATTATCGATCCCTTCATCCTGAATTTGGACGGCGATGCACCCTTTCTCCTTACAGACCTGATACGATCCATAGAGAGCTGTTTTCATAATGAAGACCTGGGGTGGATATGGGGCTATTTTGCTTTTCGTTACATTCACATCCTGGGCACCCGCGATCCTCGCTTTCTGGCGAAACTGAGCATCAAACTGGTCGACCTAACGCTCCTCTACCGGGGCACCCATGAAGTTGCAGTTGCCTTGCACCAGAGGATGGATCTGCCGGTTAGTGATGTTCTGGAACGCTGGAACAGGGCTGGCCATGACGGAGCAACCAAAGAAGCTGTTGCCCTCATCCTCGGACCGGAGCATGCGAGGCCAATCCTTGAGGATGGCGACACCCGTGCCGCCCTGGACACTGCACTGGAGCACCTTGACGACATTAAAAAATGGTCGAAGCGCTCTATCACAGAGGCTGCCATCCATAACCCTGAGAGGCGCGACTACGCCTATTACACCCAGTTGGAGGACGCCGCTTTCGCTTTTGGAGAACTCATCTTTCATTTATTGAAACCCCTCGATCGCAGCCACGGAGAACCTTTCATGCGCAAAGTTTTCCTGGATCTGATCTGTACCGACGTCAAACGGGCCTCCAAGGATCTGGAGGTCTCGGTACCTTCATTTCGGGAAGCCATTAATACACGGCGCCTTGAAGCCATCAATGCCCGGCTCTTTGAAATACGCACCGCCAATAAAGAGAGGCTTTCCCAATGAACGAAATCACGAAGATCATCAATCCCACGACAACCCTGCAGGCGCTTCAAAGTCAATGGGGAGAGCTGCACAGAGTAACTCCTGGGCACGGGGGTTGTTTGAATATGAACTTCGCCGATGAAGATGAACCGCTTACGTTGGACAGTTCGGGAGAGCGCCTGGATTGTGCCGCTGATGCCTTTGCCAAGTCCTACTTCATCGATATTGTTGAACCCTTCCTTAACGCCATTGACGGTGATCAGCCAATCCTTCTGACTGATTTGCTGCGATCAAACCCGCTTCAGTCAGATGAAGGGCCCGCCCACGACGATCAAAGAGCGCCTGACCAAGCCGGTCTTCTAATTGTCTAATCTGCGATGAGAGGGCCGATTGGGACACATTCAATCGTTCTGCCGCCCGGGTGAGATGACCCTCGTGAGCGACAACCTGAAAATAGCGTAGGTGGTGATAGTTAAGGTCTGCCATATCGTTCTGTTTAATCGAACGAATTTATATAAACAATCTATTTTTATTAAAACAAGGCCTTCCCTATTCTGCCGTCAACGAATCAGAAAGCGGGGAATATTTTATGGTGTTTTTTAGTCTGACGTTGATTACGCCAGTGGGTCTGCTATGCGCGGCAGCCTTTGCTTTTAGCGGGCGGGGACGCCGACCTGCTTACATCGGGTCAGTGCTACAACTTATCGCGATTATGGGAATGCTGGGGGGCATTGCCGCTGCGATTTCACTCGCTCTTTCGGGCCCTTACAGCATCCCCTTGATCGGGCCAAAGGCATTCGAACTGACCCTGCGCATTGATGTAATCAGCATCTCAATGCTGTTGCTCGTCACCTTCATAGGCTGGATCGTTCTGCGCTTCTCCGTCGCCTATCTTGATGGTGAAGCGCAACAAGGCGCCTTCATGGGGTGGATGGCTGCGACACTCGGCACCGTCCTGGTTTTTGTGCAAGCTGGGGACTTGATTACGCTCACGTTCGCTTGGATTGCCACCAGCCTGTGTTTGCATCGCTTGTTACTGTTTTATCCGGGTCGTATCCAAGCCAGACGCGCGGCACGCAAGAAATTCATTGTGGCACGCATCAGCGATGGTGCGCTTGTGGGAGCAGCCATCCTCCTTACAATTTCTTATGGCACAACAGACATCACAAACATTCTTCAAAAAGCCTCCTTAGGAGAAGCGCCGGTCGCAGTGATTGTTGCGGTAGCCCTTTTGGCAATGGCAGCACTTCTGAAGTCAGCCCAATTCCCGACCCATGGATGGCTGACAGAAGTGATGGAAGCACCGACCCCTGTCTCTGCCCTGCTGCATGCTGGCGTCATCAATGCAGGAGGATTCCTGCTAATCCGATTTGCCGACGTGATGCTGTTATCTCCGGGGGTCTTGGCCGTCCTTGTGATGATCGGCGGGTTCACAGCCCTTCTGGGGGGATTGGCGATGTTGGCGCAGCCTGCGGTAAAGACATCCCTAGCTTGGTCGACCATTGCACAAATGGGATTCATGATCATGCAGTGTGGCTTGGCGCTGTTCCCCTTGGCACTTCTGCACATTATCGCCCATTCACTTTATAAGGCGCATGCTTTTCTCTCTTCCGGTGGGGCGGTAGAGACTGTTGCTGCGATCCAACGCCCCGGACCGGTTGCAATTCCTGGAGCCGGCGCTGTCCTGCGGGCTTTTGGCCTTGCCCTGGCAATATATATCGTAATTGGACTGGCTTTTGGCATTGAGAATAAATCCCCCCAAGCCCTCGCATTGGGCGCCATCTTGATCCTGGGCGTGGCCTATCTTATCGCCCAAGGTCTTGCTGATAGGGCACCACGCGCCTTAACGCTTAGAACAACAGTTTATTCTGTCGCCGCCTCTATCAGCTATTTCGCGCTGCAAATTGGGGCGGAGTGGCTCACGGCAGGAACATTGCCCGCTACCCCCGCGCCACAGCCTTTAGAATGGGCCTTGTTGGTCCTGGCCATTTTCAGCTTCGGCCTTGTCGCGGTCGCACAGGCAACTTTCCCCTTATGGGCGCCGCATCCTGCCGCCGCTGGCCTGCGCGTGCATCTGTCCAATGGCCTTTATGCCAATGCCATTTTTGATCGGCTGATCCGCAATTGGTCTGTGCAACCATCGACCCATAAATCAGAGAAAGAGGCCTAAGCCATGACCAATACTGCAGCGATACTCTCTCAAAAGGCACCCTCTAAAAAAGCACCCTCTAAAAAAGTACTGGCTCAAATCGCAGATACCGCCGGGCGGCAGATCCCACCCCTCTGGCCCCTAGCATCGCATGTTGCGGTAAATCCGTATCTGGGACAGAGCCATCAGCGTCTGGCCCAGGCTGCGAGTCGGCTGGACCGGGTCGGGGCAGGGCCTGTAACGATGCCCCGCAAATGGTACTTGGACCGCATTGACGCGGGCGGGATCACCGATGCCGATCTTGCGGATGCACTGTCAGCCTCTCCCTATGCCACTAAACCGTCAAATCTCTCAGCCCTAAAGGCGGCAATGAAGGAACCGCCTGCCCCTTCCAATGTTTTGCCAACCATCGCAGACCTTGCCGCCAGACAGCAGGGAAAGGATTGGTCGGGTATTGTCACTGACCGGATTGGGTTTTGGGCGGCCAGTCATTTTGATGCCGGGCAGGCGCTATGGATTTCTTCTGCTAAGAAACCCGCCTGGTCGACCTATCGCACCGTCGCAATCCATGACATCACACCGGAAATCTTGGGCTTGAATGGCTTTTCAGCCCTTGTCGCGGATGCCCCGGATTCGTCAGTAGAGGGAATTGCGCAGTCTATAGACAGGTTGGGACTGAATGAGGCGGCCTTGGACTCCTATTTTCATCAATTACTTCTCTCGCTGGGAGGGTGGGCTCAATTTGCCCGATATCATTTGTGGCGCGCGGAGTTAATGAATGAGTCGGATTCAACGCTGACCGATCTGTTGGCAATCCGGCTTTTGTGGGAGGAAGCGATATACGCACAATTTGAAAACGACATCGCACAGGATTGGGCCCGGACGAGAGAGGCGCATGCACAGCCAGCCCTTCCCAATGATGCAGAAATCATCGATGAGATTCTGCAAGAAGCCGCCGAGCGCAGCGCGCAACGGGCCTTAAGCACCAAATTGGCCAGCTCCGGGGGCATAGCGAATTCAACAGAACCAGTACTACAGGCGGCCTTCTGCATAGATGTCCGCTCTGAAGTGTTTCGGCGCGCACTGGAGGGCGTGAATACCTCTATTCAGACACTCGGTTTCGCGGGTTTTTTTGGGGTCGCGGCAGAGCACAAACGCTTTGCCTCTGACGTCAAGGAATTGCACTTACCGGTTCTGCTGAATCCGCAACTTCAGTCCAGCGCAACCGGATTGGATGACACTCAAGAAGATAAGAATCAGCGCTTTCGTGCGCGTGCGCGACGGGCATGGGGTCGGTTCAAGTTGGCGGCAGTATCCTCTTTCGCCTTTGTCGAGGCGATGGGTCCGGTCTATGGAGGGAAGCTGTTGAAGGATAGCCTGAGCATAATCGCTCACAAAGCTTCAAAAGAACCGAAACCCCGCTTTGAAACAGCAGTTGATCTGCCCACGCGCATTGAAGCTGCTGAAACGATCTTGCGCGCTATGTCGCTGACGCAGGATTACGCGCGTCTTGTTCTGCTGGTTGGGCACGGTGCCTCCGTCACCAATAACCCCCATGCCAGTGGCCTGCAATGCGGTGCCTGTGGTGGTTATTCAGGGGATGTCAATGCAAGGCTGCTGGCTAGTGTTCTGAACGAAAAGGAGGTGAGGGCAGGTCTTGTTGAGCGTGGCATCGAAATTCCAGAAGGCACACTCTTCGTCGCCGCCCTGCATGATACAACAACGGACTCTGTCACCCTGTATGCTCGCGATGCGGATACAACCGCTCACGATCAGGAGATCGCCAAAACTCGCATCTGGCTTGATGCCGCAGGCAAAGAAGCACGGATGGAAAGAGCCATACGATTACCAAGGGCCGCGAATGCGGACACGTTACCCAGCCGCGCCCGTGACTGGTCAGAGGTCAGACCAGAATGGGGCTTGGCGGGCTGCAAAGCCTTTATTGCCGCACCAAGGCGCCACACCGCAGGGCGAAATATGACGGGAGAGACCTTTCTACATGACTATGATTGGCACCAAGACAGCAAAAACAACTTTGCGGTTCTGGAACTGATCATGACAGCCCCGGTGGTCGTCGCGAGTTGGATCAGCTTGCAATACTATGGTTCCACGGTTGCCCCGCAGGTCTTTGGTGCGGGCAATAAGGTGCTGCACAATGTTGTGGGTGGCATAGGCGTTTTCGAAGGCAATGGTGGCCTGATGCGAGGCGGTTTGCCATGGCAATCCATCCATGATGGAGAGAACTATATCCATGATCCGCTGCGTCTGTCCGTGTGTATCGAAGCACCTGTTGACGCGATGACAGAGACTCTAAAACGGCATGATGAGATCAGGAATTTATTCGATAACCGATGGCTACACTTGTTCGCCTTGAATCAGGATGGACAAATGGCGTGGCGTTACGCGGGTGATTTGACATGGGTGCCCATGGATTCATCCAAACATTCAGGCAGCCTTTAACTCGGCAATAAATTCGATTGAACGCAATTTTATTAAAATAAATTTGTTGGAAACCTTAGTTGTTGGCGACACAGGATGTAATTTGAACTGAAATTTGTTGATCACAAACGCAGAAATGCTTGCTTACTGACGTAAGCAATAATGAAATTCGTCATTATAACACGCGAGTTGTTGGATTGGTGATTTCAAAGCAATTCGTACCAGTCTCAGCATGTGTTTAACAGCGCGCCAGAGACAGTAGTTTTTACGATTGATGCGGACAAACCGTTACAAGTCCACACCTCATCTAGGTGCCAGCGCAAAGCTGAATAGGAATGGTTTCTGACCCGACGTTTTCTGATTTTGGTCGCGAAAAATGGTTCGAGCCGTTTCCACCAATATCACACCGGTTCGTAACTAATAACGATGCCGCGCTCAAAAAAACATATCCTCAATTTGCCGGAGCGAAAGCGGATACCGGATGTACATCATTACGGCTAGGTGAATGATTTGTGGGGAGGTCTTAAAACATCGAAAAGGAGATTTTGTCAGCAATGAAGGCTGTCTGGACTACAAAATCGTCTCAATCGAATTCCTTCTGAAAAAGTCCAATGACTTGGTGAACATCTAATTCTTTAAAGTAGTATTTTGAAGTGCCTTTCGGAAAATAATTCTAAAAGGTTGCTTTTTACTTATTTTAACGAGAATCTAATGTGTTTGTCTCTCCTTAAGCAACATGCAATATTTCTTTACTCTAATTTTTTCCTACTTACTTTAAAAGGGAGGCCACAATCATGCCTGGGCTTCTTGAGCAAATAGAAAAACTTGGAATTCATCATCCTCTTGAATCAAAGCACCCTGAGATAATCGAACTGTATAACTTTTGGCTAGAAAGCCGTGATAAATTTGGACTGTTTAACTTCAAAAAATTTGATGTCTTAAATGTTCCACATCACTTGAACTCCAAGCTTTATCTTACGAAGGTTCACAGGGAATTACGGAAATTTGAAATTCGTATTGTAGGGGATGAAGCTATTAAGAATGCAGGGCTAGATGCTTCTGGTCGGTTTGTTGATGAAGTGCCGGGTGCCGAGCAAGCTCAATTAAGAATGGAGTTCTGTCTAGACAATAATCTACCCTATGCGGCTGATGCAAATCTGTCTTGGGGAGGTCAGGGATCCAAAAAGTATGGTGTGGGAACGTTTCCACTTCATGATAATGAGGGCAACGTAGAGTACTTATTAAGTATCGTATGTGTTTATGCCAAAGAACCTGAAGAGCCTCGTTCGGCGAGATTTAGAATTACCTGCAGCAATCTTCCTCCTAATGAGATTGCGATTTTTAACAAGGCATTCGATTTCTGGGTTCAAGCGAAGGGAAAGGATCAACTGCCCCTCAAATGTAAAATCGATGTTACTCAGATACCCAGGGTTTTATCGAAGCTGGTGCTGTATGATGTTTTGGAGGAACCACTTGATTTTAGAAGGCGAGTGATCGGGGAGGAGGTTAAAGCATTATTGAAACCTCAATTCCTTAAGAAGTCATTTAGAGAACAACCCGGAAAAGGACCGGAGACCAAGGTTTGGGCTTTGTTTGAGACTGTTGTTAAGACAGGAATTCCAAGGTTTGGTCGACTGGATTATGAAGGTCCAGAGGAACGTATATCTCATGTGCTGGCTTTGATTTTACCGTACTCAGTTGATGGAATGAACGTCAGCAACCTTATGGCGATAGTCAAATTTTTCCCCAAAGAAAAACTTGATTTATCATGAGAGTTTGATGCCCTTGTCGCCAGCTGTCTGTCGTGTCTGCGATTTCTGTCTCATCTTCATTCCCCTTCGGGTCACTACGATGAACCAGAAGTCCTCTCTTGTGCAATTCCACTAATTTGTCTCATAGGCGCTGACGTCAAACAGTCTGTCAGTTTAGCGACAATGCCCCATTACCAGGCCTTAAGGACGTTCTTCAGGAACTGAACACAGACAATCCCTGGTTCCAGCTACATTGGATACTGTCCGGAGACCCACGGCTCGATGGGACACCCCTTGAATATCTGCGCAACGGTCGCATCCTAGAGACGATAGCAGCGGCGCGGATGTATGGCGTTCAAGGCGCTGCATGATGAGCCTATTTTTTTGAGCCTGATTTACCTGCTTCCGTATCCATGGCGATAGGATATCAGGAGAACCTTCTTCAAACTATAGAGCATCATCGTGGCTTTTCGGCGTGTTCGCTGTTCACTCTACACTGGCGGGATATCGCCCGCCAAACGCTTACCTAACGCTCGGCAAGTGACCGCCGATGAAATTCCTTCTACCTAGCCGCCTATGGTTCCCCTAGGCGCTAGTCATTGAATGGAAATGGATAGCCCGCCGGGGCGTGGTTGGCTGTATTAATAACGTTTTCCGATAGTTAGGGATAAGCTGCAATATGGACATATCCATTCTCGCCCAGCCCCAGAATAAGAATCATACCGCTATTCCACGAAAGCGGCTGCGATATGGACAGCAGCAGTTGTCATCGTGATCCCAACGTCTCAAGTACCGGGCATTCTGGCACCTGCTCACCCGAACACTGTGCAGCTGTGGCTGCTAACGCCTTTTCAATCCGCTTGAGGTCTGCAATTTTCGCCCGCACATCGTCAAGATGCCGCTCAGTTCGTTCCTTCACCTCGGCACAGGTTTGCGTCCCAGCATCGACCAGTCCGAGAAGTCCATTCAATTCTTCAATTGAAAAGCCTAATTCCCGGCCGCGGAGTATGAAGCGCAGGCGCGCGACGTGCCCCTCATCATAGATGCGATAGCCAGAAGCTGTTCGCGGAGGCTCTGGCATCAGGTTGATCTTTTCGTAGTAGCGGATTGTTTCCAGGTTGCAGCCCGTGCGCCGCGCCAGAGCCGCACGCTGCAATCCCCTCCCGGTAACGTGATCATTCATTTCGCAAAAAAACCTCTTGAGCCTGTAGTCACTACAGACTCTATCTTAAATTCAGAACGAAGGCGAGGACCATAGCGCATGCAACAAACACGTACGGAAACCAAGGCGTTGCAAGGCGCCAGCGAGGCAGACAATCGGAAAGGCTGGTTTGCCGCCGGCGGCGTCCTCGGCGCCATCCTCGCCTCGACCTGCTGCATCGCACCGCTGGTGCTGCTGACACTAGGGATTTCCGGTGCCTGGATCGGCACGCTCACGGCACTGGAACCCTACAAGCCGATCTTCGCCGTCGTGGCGCTGGTCTTCATCGGGCTCGGCTTCCGTCAGATCTATTTCAAGGCGAAGCCCGTCTGCGTGGACGGTACCTACTGCGCTAAGCCCCAATCCGCCCTCATCACGAAGACCGCTCTCTGGATCGCCACGCTATTGGTCGTTCTGGCGCTGACGATCGAGTGGTGGGCGCCGTTTTTCTACTGAGGAGACCCGACATGAAACGACCTCTCATCCTCGCCGCCACCCTCCTTGCCGTGGGTGGGTTCGGCACCCTGGGCCTGACGGGAGCCCCAGCCGTTTCCGCCCAGACTGCGGCCGCCCAGGTTGCGACGGCTCAATCGGCGACCTTTGCGGTGGAAAACATGACCTGCGCACTCTGCCCGGTCACGGTGAAGAAGGCCATGGAGCAGGTAAACGGTGTGCAATCGGTTCGGATCGATTTCGCCGCCAAGACGGCGACCGTCGTCTTCGACCCAGCCGTAACGTCCGTTGAAGCCATAGCCGCCGCTTCGACCGACGCAGGCTATCCGGCGGCGGTCAGAGGCTGAACTGATGAAGGATGCGACCGTCGTCAAGACAGGTGTCGTCGGCTCGGTCATTGCCGCGATATGTTGCTTCACCCCGGTTCTCGTGATCGCCCTTGGCGCTATCGGCCTCTCCGCCTGGCTGAGCTGGATCGACTATGTGCTTTTGCCGGCGCTCGCCCTGTTTCTCGGCATAACCGCCTATGGACTGTGGCAGCGACACCGCACCGCAGTCTGTTGTGCAACAAATATTCAATCGAACATTGGAAGACGCTGACATGGCGGAGTGCTGCCCCCCAAACGTCAAACGCAAGACGGTCTATGACCTCGCCGTAATCGGCGCGGGTTCGGCCGGGTTCTCCGCCGCCATCACCGCAGCCGAACAGGGCGCGAATGTGGCGTTGATAGGTGGCGGTACCATCGGCGGCACCTGCGTCAATGTGGGCTGCGTTCCGTCCAAGACCATGATCCGGGCGGCTGAGGCGCTGCACGGTGCAAAGGCGGCGAGACGCTTCCCTGGAATTTTCGGCGAGGCGGGTGTCGATGACTGGCAGAAATTGATTGCCGCCAAGGACGACCTCGTCTCGACGCTGCGGCAGAAAAAATATGCCGACCTTCTGCCGGAATACCACGGCGTCAACTACCTACACGGCGCTGCACAGTTGAACAATGATGGCGTTATCGTCGATGAGTCCCTTGTCGTTACCGATAAGATAATCATTGCAACCGGCGGCCGGCCCGCAGTCCCGTCGATTCCCGGTATCGAGAAGGTTCGCACCCTTACAAGCACCACTCTGCTGGAGTTGGAGGAATTGCCCGAGAGCCTGATCGTCATCGGAGGTGGCTACATCGGCGCCGAACTTGCCCAGATGATGGCGCGTATGGGCGTTAAGGTGACTGTGATCTGCCGGTCACGCCTTTTGCCACAGGTGGAGCCAGAGGTTTCCGAAGCTCTGGCGACGGTGTTTCGCGCCGAAGGCATAACCCTTCTTTGCGGCGTCGCCTACGAATCCTGCCGCGAAGACGAGACCGGCGTGACGGTCTGCGTCAAGCAGGGCGGCAAGCTGATCAAGCTTAAAGCGGAGCGGCTTCTGGTTGCCACAGGGCGCACGCCCAATACCGAAGAGTTAGGTTTGAATGAAGCGGGAATCGAGAGAGATACTCGTGGAGCAATTGTCGTCGATGACCATATGCGCACCTCAAAACCCGGTGTTTATGCGGCTGGCGATGTGACAGACCGCGACCAGTTTGTTTACATGGCGGCTTATGGGGCCAAGCTTGCGGCCCTCAATGCCCTGAACGGGGACAGCCTGGCCTACGACAACGGCACCATGCCCTGGGCCGTATTCACCGACCCACAAGTAGCAGGGGTTGGCCTGAACGAGGCGGAAGCAAAGGCCGCCGGCCATGAGGTCAAGACCTCTGTGCTGCCGCTTGATGCCGTGCCTCGCGCGCTGGCGGCACGGGACACACGCGGATTGATCAAGCTGGTCGCAAATGCCCAAACAGACCGCTTGCTCGGCGGTCAGATCCTTGCGCCCGAGGGCGCTGACAGCATTCAGACGCTGGCATTGGCGCTCAAGTTCAAGATGACCGCAACGGCACTCGGCGGGACACTATTTCCATACCTGACCACGGTCGAAGGGCTGAAGCTCGCCGCACAGACCTTCGACAAGAACGTTGCCAAACTCTCCTGCTGCGCTGGTTAGCGTTGTCAGTGGCAGCGACATTTTGGAACTCGACAATTCAAGTGGGTCGGTTTATTCAAATGTTATGAGAAACTACGTGCGCATATTTATGGTCGCTCTTATCGCCGCTTTCGCGGTGGGGACAGTTGCGCAAGCAGCAAGCAGTACAACGATGTCGCTCAAGATGGCGCTCGCTGATGGTGGTGCCATGGACATGGCCGATTGCCAAGGCTGTGGCTCTGACGGTGACGGCGAGAACGAAGGTCTGAGCTGCGACATCGTCTGTGTCTCGCCACTTTTGGCCAATTTGGGCGTTGAGGCTCATGCTCTACAAGTGTCGGGGCCTTCGCTTTCGACACGTTCTTTTTATCACCTCGCCGGGCGAACAAGCCCGCCCGAACCCTACCCTCCCCGAACGCTCATCTGATTGGACGCCGTTCGGAGCTCGCTCCGTTCGCGGTGTCATGCTGCGCTTCCCGTGGAAATTAACGGGCGGCAGCCCACTAGCGCATGTGCGGACCTGAGTCTGCGCCTGTGAAGCATACCAGAGATCAGATGAGAACGAACCATGTCCCTCTTATTATCGGTGCTATCGCGCCGCGCCTTTTTGAAGGCCAGTGCCACAGGTGTGGCAAGCCTGGGCACCGTCGGCCTTGTTTTCCCCGCACGGGCCGCCGCAGTCCGCGAGTTTTCGTTGCGAGCCGCACCGGGACGGGCGCGACTCGTGCCGGAACCGCACGGTGAAACAGCCGCCTGGTGCTACAATGGCATCGTGCCCGGCCCTGAAATTCGTGTTCGTCAAAGCGAACGCCTCCGGATAACGGTCGAAAACGGACTTGCCGAAGAGACCACCGTCCATTGGCATGGGCTCAGGGTGCCAAATGCCATGGACGGAGTTCCCCATCTCAACCAGCCCCCGATTGTGCCGGGCGGGAGCTTCATCTACGAGTTCGACGCGGTCGATGCAGGCACGTTCTGGTACCATCCCCATCAGCGCAGCTTCGAACAGGTCGGGCGCGGCCTTTACGGGCCGTTGATCATTGAGGAGCCGGCCCCCCCCCGCGTCGATCGGGAACTGGTCTGGGTTCTCGACGACTGGCGCCTTAACAGGTCAGCCGAGATCAGCGACGATTTCGCGAACGGCCATGACATCAGCCACAATGGCCGGATCGGGAACACCGTTACCATCAACGGTCATGTGCCAGAGCAAATCCCGGTGCGAAGCGGTGAACGTATTCGGTTGCGGCTTATCAATGCCGCGAATGCACGCATTTTCGGTCTTGATTTTCAGGACCTCACGCCAACGGTCATCGCTCTCGACGGCCAGCCGGTGACACCGCATGTGCCCGCAAACGGTCTCGTCGTACTCGGGCCAGCGATGCGGGCCGATATCATGCTCGACATGACGGGCGATCCGGAAAGCCGCCTGACCGTCGTCGACCGTTTCTATCGGGGCCTGGAATACAAGCTGGTCGATCTTGTCCATGAAGTAGAGCCGCTGAGGGACAACCCGCCCGACTGGCCCATGGCGCTTTCCGCAAACCCGCTGCCTGACCCCGATATACCCGCCGCCCGTCGCCATGAGGTGATATTCAATGGCGGCATGATGGGCGGCATGGTGATGGCGCAGATGGGCGGCAGCATGGGGGACGGCGACCGCAACGCCATGGGCCGCGGCACGATGGGTGGCATGATGGGCATGATGCACGGTCAGGGTATCTGGTTCATCAACGGCAAGGCAGCCGAGGGCCATGTGCTCGACCCGATTCTGACGCTAGATCGCGATCGTTCGCATGTCATCGCCATGACAAATGTGACGGCGTGGCACCATCCGATCCATCTGCACGGCCATTCCTTCCGGGTGATCTCACGCGATGGCGAGCCCACACCGCACCGTGAATGGCAGGACACGGTGCTGATGGCGCCAAGAGAGAAGGTCGAAATTGCTTTCGTCGCCGACAACCCCGGCGACTGGATGTTCCATTGCCACATCCTCGAACACCAGGCCGGCGGGATGATGGGTGTCATCCGCGTGGCCTGATCAACAAGTCAAAGGACAACAATCATGAAGAAGCTTCTGACAATAGCCCTGAGCGCCGTCGTGCTCGCGACGGGCATCTATTTCACAATCGCATCCAATGCGGTGGCGGAGGAAGTGACCCTCTACAAGAATCCGCAATGCGGCTGCTGCGAATCCTATGCCGACTATCTGCGAGACAACGGATTTACCGTAACCGTCAAGCCGACCCATGAACTCGTCACCATGAGCCACGAAGCGGGTATACCGGATGACTTCCAGGGCTGCCATCTCGCCTTTATCGACAATTACGTGATCAGCGGTCATGTCCCGATCGCGACTGTAAACCGCCTGATCTCGGAGCGTCCGGACATCAAGGGCGTGACCTTACCCGGCATGCCGATGGGATCGCCCGGCATGAGCGGCACCAAGACGGAACCTTTTACAATCTACACCGTGGGTGACGGCCAGCCGTCCGTCTACGCGGTCGAATAAGGAGATAATTCATGAATAACGCACCGACTGGAATGGGAATGGGGATGATGGACGGCATGGGCGGCATGATGATGTGGGGCATGGGGCTTGTCTGGCTTCTCGCCATCATCCTGCTCGTTCTCGGCATTGCCGCACTGGTTAAATACCTCTTCAAGAGCAAGCACTGATGAACCGAGCCGTTCTTCGTGTCTTATCACTGTTCGGCGGTACCGCCCTGATCGGGTTGATCTGGGTCGGGTATGACCGGAGCGGGTTTGACTGGAGCGGTCCGTCAGAGACATCGGCCGAACGGATTGACCGTGGACGGGCGATCTACGCTGCGAATTGCGCTTCCTGTCATGGCGAAAATCTCGAAGGCCAGCCAGACTGGAAGAGCCGCCTGCCGTCGGGTCGTCTGCCCGCACCGCCCCATGACGCCTCCGGACACACCTGGCACCACCCCGATGGCGTGCTGATCCGCATAACCAGGGAAGGGCCTGCCGCAATTGTCGGCGGCGGCTACGAAAGCGACATGCCCGGTTTTGCAGACGTGCTATCCGACGACGAGATCCGGGCCGTCCTGGACTTTATCAAGAGCACTTGGCCGGATCGCGAAAGAAACCATCAGACCGAGATAAGCCGCCGCGAGAAAGGAGAGAGCCAATGAAGGCCCCGCCCGCGCTTGGATTTCTTCTGGCGTTGGTCTTCTCGACCGCTGCGATGGCGGAACGACCGGCTGCCGTTCCATTGCACGAGACGCCACAGCCACTACCTGAAATTTCATTCTCTGACGAAAGCGACAATCACCTGACGCTCGACCGCTGGAATGGCAAGGTCATCCTGCTCAACGTTTGGGCCACCTGGTGTGGTCCCTGTCGCCTGGAGATGCCGACACTGGACCGGCTTCAGGCCGCCCTCGGCAGTGACCGCTTTGTGGTCATCGCCCTGTCGATAGACCGGGCAGGTGCCGGTGTCGTTCGCAAGTTCTTCGATGAGATCGGAATCCGGCATCTGGATATTTTCATCGACGAAACGATGAAGGCGGCGCGGGAGCTAAGGATTTTAGGATTACCTGGAACCCTCCTTATCGGGCCGAACGGAAAGGAACTGGGTCGTCTGATCGGACCGGCCGAATGGGACACACCGGAAATGATCACCTTTTTCAGAGGTGTCATCGCCGAGCAAGCAGAAAAGGAACAAACGGAATGAAGACGGAACTTAAGCTCGCAAGAGTAACCTCACATCGCTCGTGGCCAAACGGGATTCTTCGCCTGTCCAAGAGGCAAGCCTTCCTTCTCGCGGGAACGACAGTGCTGGGAATTGGCCTAGCACTAAACTGGAACTGGCTGACTGCGCTCGGCGTGGCGCCAATCCTGATCAGCCTCGCTCCCTGCGCCGTGATGTGTGCCCTCGGCCTGTGCATGCGCGGCGGTGGGGTAAAGTCCGGCGCGACCCATGGCGAGACGGGCGCAGGCCCTTCACACAAGGAGAGGGAATGATGATTTACGCACGATTAACCGCTGTTCTGATCGGTACGCTGATTTTTTCCTTGTCGGCATTGGCACACCATCCGGGTGCCGACCTCGACAAGGTCATGGGCAGCAAGGAGCAATTCTTTCAGGCCATCGACAGCCCGGCCCCGCCCTTCGATCTGGCCGATGCCGACGGGGGTGCAGTCAACCTTTCAGACTTCGCCGACAGGATCGTCGTGCTGAACTTCATCTTTGCCGGCTGCACGGATGTCTGTCCTCTGCACTCGGCCCTGATCGCCGACGTTCAGTCGAAGGTCAATGCCACGCCAATGAAGGACATGGTCCAATTTTTTACCGTGACGACCGATCCCGAAATCGACACGGCGGATGTCCTGAAGAGCTATGCGGAGGCACATGGTCTCGATCCGCAAAACTGGATGTTTCTGACCCGACGTCCGGGCGATCCCGAGGACGCGACGCGAACGCTTTCAGACGCTTATAATGTCAAATTCCAACCGCTGGATGACGGCCAGCAGATGCATGGCGTTGTCACGCACGTGATTGACCGTGACGGGCGTTTTGCTGCCAAATTCCATGGGCTACGTTTCGAACCCTTGAACCTGGTGCTTTACATCAACGGGCTGACCAATGCCCCCTCTCGTCCGTCCAAGCCGGCAGACGTGGGCTGGTGGGACAGCGTGAAGGGGCTGTTCCGATGACAGCCATGCATTCGAGGCTTGAACCTTGCGGCGCTTTAGCATCCGGCGAATGGCTGTCGGCGCTACGTCGCTATATGATTTTTATCGCGGCGGCGAACCTGATTTGGGAGTTCGCCCACATACCACTCTACACGCTTTGGGAAACGGGTTCGGCGGACGAGATTGTATTCGCCGCTGTGCATTGCACCGGTGGCGATATCCTGATCGCGCTCAGCACGGTAATACTGGCGTTGTTCCTCCTCGGCTCTCCAGCATGGCCAGCCGTGCGGACTGGCCGCGTCGTCGTGCTGACAGTGACACTCGGGCTGGGCTACACGGTGTTCAGCGAATGGCTTAACATTGAGGTCCGGCAGGCATGGGCCTACCGGGATCTGATGCCGGTCATCCCTGTCATCGATACAGGCCTTAGTCCGGTGCTGCAATGGATTATCATTCCCCTGGCGGCGTTCCGCTTCGCGACCGGAAGATGGCTTGGACAGGGCCGAACAGCGGCTATCGCGGATGCTTGAATTGTCGGGCATTGGCATTGCCGCCGCCTTTGCGGCCGGCACAATCTCTTTCGTATCCCCTTGTGTCCTCCCGCTTGTTCCGGGATATGTCTCTTACGTTGCAGGACACGCGGCTGACGCCAGCAACCTGGTTCCTGAAGGCCGTCGGCGCAAAGCCATCGGCATGAGCCTGTATTTCGTGCTGGGATTTTCGACCATTTTCATGATTCTGGGTGCAAGTGCTACGGCACTCGATTAGGCAAAAGAGAGTAGTTGATTTTAGGTCGGACGCACGCATTAGACCTTTTTTTCATTTGGAGGCAACGAATTTCTCGGCATGCCGACGCTCTTTGAGCGACTGCGCGACAATCTGCACGGAAGACCAGAGGAACAAACCTGACATCACTCCGGCAACGGCAAGATCGGGCCAAACCGTTCCCGTGATTAATACGCCACCGGCGGCCAGCATGACTGCGACGTTGCCGATGGCATCGTTACGGCTGCAAAGCCATACTGACCGTACATTGGCATCGCCGTCCTTGTACTTCATCAGCACGGCAACGCTGGCCAGATTAGCTGCAAGCGCCAACGCCCCAACCGCACCCATCACTGGCGCACTCGGTAGGCCGAGAACGAGAATCTGATACACTGTCGATCCGAATACCCAAAGGCCCATGGCGCCCAGGCTGATGCCCTTCAACAATGCGGCTGTGGAGCGGATACGGAGGGACATTCCAAGGACAAACAGGCTGATACCATAGGTCAACGTGTCACCTAGAAAGTCCAGTGCGTCGGCCTTGAGCGCTTGTGAACCCGCGAGCGAACCTGTGGCCATTTCAACAACGAACATGCCCGCGTTGATAAAGATGACGATCCACAAGGCCCTGCGGAATCCCTTCGAGGCACCGTCAAATTTGGGTTCGTGATTGCAGCAGCCGGCGGGCATGGTGATCTCCATTATTCTTCGTTACATCGGTAGCCTACATATGTACTATCTACAGTAACTATAGGTTCAAGGAGAAAGTGATAATGCAGAACGCAATTACTATCGGACGTGTAGCGAAGGTGGCGGGTTGCAAGGTGCAGACCATTCGTTACTACGAGCAGATCGGACTGCTTTTGTCATTTCCCATTCAAAATGACAATTACCGCTTAAAAATGTCATCAACCAGAACATATTTTATTACATTTCAGTATCTTAAAAATTGAAGTCACAATTCAGATAACATTTAACAATCTGCAAGAAAACAATCAGAAATCATTCAATTTACCGCTTAATCTTGTCATTAGATAATTTGTTCTCTTTTTTCCCTATTCATTAAATAAGGTTGCCTTTCGTAAAATCGAAGTGCTTTGCATAACTAAGGAAACGCGCCAGTTGAGCATACGTGATTGAAACTTAACGCGGTCTTTTGAACGTAGCCAAGAAAAACAATTTAAAGTAACGTTTACCCTCATAGAAGCTCCGAGAACACATCGATGCAACCTTCTGTATCTTGGCCGCGGCGACCCACGCCGTTTGAGGGCGAGTCATTTTTGTCCTGGTTCATACGTGTATCGCAAGCCAATTGCGTTACACCTAATGAATTGTATCGCGCTGCGTTACCGAGAGGACATATGTATTTCGCTGATCTTGATCGGTATTGGTCTCCCGACCTGATTTTGGGACTTCACGAAGGAACGCAAGTTCCAGTAAAAACTATGCGGGCTCTAACATTCCACAAATGGCATGGGACCTTGATTGCAGAGGATGATGGTCGATCAAAGCTTCTATGGCTGCCCCCGATCGGAAACCGGCAAAGGATACAATCCTTTGGTCAGCAAATATGCCCAATCTGCCTAGCTGAGGATGAGACCCCCTACCTAAGAGCGATATGGAGGGTCTCTTGTTTGCCTGCGTGTTCACAACACAATTGCTTATTAGCTGATCGCTGTCAAAATTGTGCGAGCATCATCTATCCAGGCAACCTAGTTGGCTCAGGCATGCCAATTTCAATATGTTGGCATTGCGGATTCGACATGCGGAAGATCGCTCCCTACCAACTCAATAATGATAAGCGGCGCACATCCTTAGCAAATGTATCAACTGCTCTTGCAAGCGGTTGGGTTAAGTTGGGACCGTATGGGTCTGTGCATCCACTTCTGTATTTTCGTCTGCTTTGGCGAGTCTATCGATCCTTAGCAACAGGCAGGTTTGCTTATCCACTACGTGATTACACATGCAGCAAATTCTCTTTAGACTTTCAAGTACGCGCAATACCAGCCCTCCGAGAAACGGATAGGATCAATCCACATAACCGGTGGGCTCTGATGCAAATGACGCATGAACTCCTTGATGAATGGCCTTCTCGTTTTGTAAATGCATGCGTCGCTCTTGGTATCCGTGGCCGGCATCTATTCAAAGACCGAAAAATTGAACCTTTTGCTTTGGTCGATCCGATAGAAAATATACCAAGTGGCACACCGCCAATTGCCAACAAACTGCACATGGAACAAATTCGACGACATCTTACTGATCGCGGTATTGTTCCAACACAGCGTCAAATAAGGGACCTAAGTGGGCGCAAGCCAAGATCCCTGCAGAAGGTTGCTGCGCCTGCTAGCTCACATGTTCCTTATGGCTTAAGCCGATACTGGAAGCTTGATGGCATATCGCCGTCAGTTCGAGAGTTGGCGAAGCAAGCGGCAAGACGAGAAGGAGAAACAACCGCAGCATGGGTTGAAAAGGCAATCACAGAAACTCTTTCTCGCAATGCCTCACGAATCAATACATCTATTGCGGGCGAAGTGCTCAAAGGATCGGAATGAACAATGCCTGTCAGAAAAATTCCTCCCAAGCAAAAGAGCCTTTCGGGCATACATGCCGGAGCGGGAAAACAAGGTGTTGCCTTTGAATCTTCACTAGAAAGAGATTTTATAACATTAATGCTCTTTGATGATGACTTTATTTCCATTGAAGAGCAACCAGTAGAGGTCCCTGTTCCCGGAAAAAGGGGACGTGCAAGTTATTATGTTCCAGACTTCTTAGTGTATCGACGCAACCGTCCGGCAATGCTTGCTGAAATCAAACCGACAGCAATCCTTCAATCAAACATCGACCAATTTAAGGATCGCTTTGACGCTGCACGCCGATACGCAAACGATCGGGATTGGGAGTTTTCAATATGGACCGAAAATGAAATTCGTTGTCCACGTCTTGATAATGCAAAGTTCTTACTGCCTTTTAAAAGTCAGCCGTTTGATGATTCAATTTCGAAAGCTGTGCAACTGAAGCTATCTGAATACCGAGAAGGAACAGAAATTTCTAAGCTTGCCCAATGTAATGGATCTTCTTTGGCGATGAAAGGCGCAACCCTTCATACAATTTGGTGTCTAATTGCAATCGGCGCGCTTACCGCCTCCCAGGAATTAGAACTCACGATGGAGTCGACAGTGAAACTGGCGGGCTTGATACGATGAGCGCACTCAAAGCATTTAATCCAGGAACGAAAGCAGCGTATTGCGGAAGGCGGTGCCAGATATTGAGAATTGTGGGCATTGCGGAAGTGATTATCCAATTCAAAGATACCGGCGATTCAAAATTGGTTTTGGTATCAGATCTGGAAGAGCCAAATCTAAATTCCAAAACTTTTGCTCCTCACCCAGACGCATTGTCTCCTAAAAAACTTGCTGTTGCAGAAAAACGACTGGAGATAATTCGTCCAATCCTAAACGGCAGAGTAAGCACCTCTGAGGTGGAAAGCATTGCCAAGAAAAATGGCAAATCCGCAAGAACTATCTACCGGTGGGTGGCTGATTATCAGGCTCACGAAAGCAGAGCATCATTAGCACCAAAACACGGCAAAACCAAAGCCAGCCGTCTCTCAAACGAAGTAGAAGCAATTATTCAAACCGCGATTGAAAACGAGTATCTATCAACACAGAAAAGATCTCCACAAAAGGTCATAGATTCGATTAATTTAAAATGTCGAGCTGCTGGGTTAAAAAATCCTGATCATAAGACAATCCGACGCAGAATTGCTAATATCTCGCCAAAGAAGGCAACTAGAGCACGCCGTGGTAAAAAGGCCGAACTTGACCTTTTTGAACCTGCTGCTGGAGAATTTCCAGGTGCAACCTATCCACTAGCTGTTGTCCAAATTGATCATCATAACCTTGACCTAATCCTGGTTGACGACAAATCGCGCTTACCAATTGGACGAGCATGGCTAACTCTTGCAATTGATGTCTTTAGTCGGATGGTTGTTGGCTACTATTTGTCACTAGAAGCTCCAAGCGCACAGTCTGTTGGAATGTGCGTTAGGAACGCCATTCTAGCGAAGGACCAAGAGCTATCCGACTTAGGCATCCAGAACCGCTGGGATGTTTGGGGGAAGATGACGACTCTTCACGCAGACAACGGCAAAGACTTTCGTAGTAATACCGTCACTGAATCCTGCTTAGAGCACGGCATATCTATTGAGTGGCGGCCAGTCAAAACGCCGAACTGGGGTGGTCGAATTGAAAGGCTTTTTGGGACGATTGCAAAGGAATTTCATGCTCTCCCAGGTACAACATTTTCTAACGTTCGATCCAGAGAGGGCTATGACTCAGACGCCGAATCCGCAATGACATTTAAAGAGGCACAGCGTTGGTTGTTGCTCTGGATTACGGGCGTTTACCACGAACGAAAACATTCAGAACTCAATGCATCTCCAAAAGACATGTGGGGGCGAGGAATTCTTGGTGACGGGAGAAAAATGAAGGGCATTGGCATCCCTCCAAAATACCAAGACTCTGAAAGACTTCGAATCGATTTTCTACCTTACAAAGAATGCACAATTCAACGTCACGGCATAACTTTAGACCATGTGCGCTACTACAGTGACGAGATACGCCATTGGATCGGGCATAAAATTGAAGGCCGATCTTCAAAGTTTAAAATACGCCGGGATCCGCTGGATATCAGCTCAATATATTTCCTCGATCCAGAAAGACAGGCCTATGTCAAAGTCCCATATCTCGATATTTCCCTTCCAACAATTACCCTCTGGGAACTTCGTGCCGCTAGGTCAGAATTGAAACGTCGCGGAGAGCAAGACATTAACGAATCAATCATTTTTAGAACCATCGAAGAAATGGATAAGGTCATAGACAGCGCTAAGTCTGAGACGAAAAAGGTTCGACGAACAAGGCAACGACTTTCAGAAGCAAAACGCCATAGGAAAAATAATTCCAGCAAAATTTCTGTGCCTGTAAGTCCATTGCAATTAGAACATACTACCTCTCAACCAGATTTACGGGTCGTCGTTAACAATAAAACGTCCTCTCAAATCAAAAGCGACGATAACGAAGAATATTATGAATTTTCGGATGAAGAACTAAACTCGGGATGGCATGAATGGACATAGCAGAAGCAACAACTCCGACACCAACTGAAAAGAAGCGGCCGTCTAAGTTACCTGTGGAACTGCGCGACGCGATTCGACGTGATAGGTGGATTGAGTACCCGGCCGCCTCAATAATTCTGGCGCATCTGCAGTCGATGTTTGACCACCCAATTGCATTTAGACCACCATGCGCGATGATTGTTGGTGAGACCAACACAGGGAAAACATCAATTGCACGAGAGTTTCAGCGAAGACACACACCTACGCCGTCTGTTGGAGATACAGATACGAAGCATCCAGTCGTTTTCGTAGAAACACCGCCTGGCCCGTTTTTAGGAGAATTCTACGGAGGGCTTCTGCGTGCTGTAAACGCTCCAGCCCATCAGACCTCGAGCCGCCAGCGGAGAGAGATGCATGTCTTAGACCTTTTCCCCCAAATCGGGGTAAAAATGATCATCATTGATGAAATTCACAACATACTTCCGGGTAACCGAGATCAGCGTACAATTTTTCTTAACGGTCTAAAATTCCTAACAAATACATTACAAATACCCATTACAGTTGTCGGGACACGACAAGCGGAGTCTGCCTTTCAGACCGATCAACAGTTTGGGAACAGATTTGAGCCGTTTCGCGTGCCAAACTGGAAACCAGATATGCTGTATGGAAAATTCATTCAGCAATATGTTGCCACCTCCGGCTTTGAAATGGATATCAGTTTTAAGTCGACACGCGTAACAGAAGCCATCCAAGCAAAAACCAAAGGACGAACTGGAGATACATTGAAACTCTTGCGATTAGTTATGTATGCATCTCTGCGAAAAGATATGAAATGCCTCCACGCATCAACTCTTGATGAGATGAAATTTACTTCTGTAGATGAACGTCGCGCGAAAGCCCGGGAAACTTAGTACTTTTACTGACCAACTCCTATTATTTGGTCCACATTCAATACTAGCGCATGGTGGACTTTATGATGAACTCACTACCGTTATGGTTTTAGGCACGAAAGACGCAGGTCGGGGGAAAGATGCGCATACACGCAATTGAAATTGATGGGTTCAGGGGGGTAAAATCTGGGAAGGTCAGGTTCGGTGACTTTACTGTTCTGATCGGGCCGAACAATTCTGGTAAGACAACCATCATCGAGGCCCTTGCGCTTTTATTTGGTCGGGATCGCCTTGTTCGCTCCCTGACTGAACATGACTTTTACGGCTCATGTCCCAGGGCTGCGGACCGGATTAAGGTTGTCGCGACCATTGCAGATTTTGCTCCTAATGACCCTGCCCGTCATCCAGACTGGTTCCGTGCCGGTCGCGCCGTGCCCAAATGGCTCAATCCGGCAAACGATACTCTTTCGCCTGAAAAGCAGACTGAAGATGATCTTCTAGTCTGCCAAATGGCATTCTGTGCTCGCTTTGATCATGCGAGCCTTGAGGTTGAGAGCATTCGTTATTTCCTGGACGATGTTGCACAGGACGATCCTTTCGGAGACGATGCAAACATCACTCAAATCCCGCTAACGCTAATCAAGGAACTTGGCTTCTTCCTTGTTCCGGCAAGTCGAACCTGGGATCGAATGATCTCGTTCGGCTCGGAGTTGTTTCGCCGAGCGGTGACTTACGTTGGCGGAAAGCCAGCCGAGGCCGTTATTGAGGAGCGGGACCGGTTGAGAAACCCTGTGGCGCCACTTGAAGCCGACGAAAAAATGAAGCCGCTGATCGACGAGGTGAACAGGGACATCGTTAGCCTTTTCGGACGCCAAACCGAACTCAAGCTCCGGCTGACCTCGACAGACAGCGATGGAGTGCTCGAAGCGGTGATTCCTCATTTCTCAGAAGGTGACCAGATACCGCTGCCCTCTCGTCGACATGGTAGTGGCCTTATATCTCTCCAAACACTCATCCTGCTTATGCGCTTTGGAGCCTTGCGCACTGCAAACGGCGAAAATTTCCTCATGTGTATTGAGGAACCGGAGCTACATATCCCACCGCCACAACAGCGGCGCTTGCTGCATCTCATGCAGAAGCACGCTTCCCAGACCATCATTACAACACATTCGCCGACGGTTGCCGCAGTACCCAGCCCTCATCAATTGGTTCTGCTAACCAATGATGCTGGTCGTTTGACGGCTTCGCCGCTTCTCACGGCCCCACTTGGCACAGACGCAACAAGCCCGCAGCGCGGACTGTTTCTATCTGACAGAGACGCAACCGTTACCGCAATCATGAACCCAGCCGTCATCATTCCTGAGGGTAAGACGGATGCGAGTTGGCTGCGTCTTCTGGCGCGTGTAGCTGACCTTTCGACCACGGACGAAAGTCTCGTCAGCTTTACCCACGAGGTTGGTGTGATCCCCACGAAGGATTCTCGTATATCCGATGTATTTGATGACCTTCGTGGGGTGCATCCAATGCTCACCTGCCTCGTAGATGGCGATGAGCAGGGCAAAACATATGCGAGGACACTTGCGGCCAAGCCAGAGCCGCCAGCCCGTATCATGGTCTGGCCGGATGGATGGACCATAGAACACGCGGTTGGCTGGGTGCTCGCAGCCGACCACAGCATCCTTCAGGATGCTGAACTGGCACCGTACGGGCTACCTGCGGATATTGCAGAGTTTTCTGCTTTTCTCGCGCAGAACTTCAAGACTAATGAAGTGCTGCACGGACTGATAGCTGACGCTATTTCAGCCAAGCCACAATGCTGTGCTCGTGTTGCGCACATGCTGAACGTCATTGCATCGGTTGCCATGGGTCGAGACGTGCCTGTCGAATGGGCGACGAGCACTGTGAGCGACAGTGGCAGAACAACAACATGGACGTTCAACGATGCCGTTCCGGGGATTTGAAGGTCCGGCAGGCACGGGCAAGACGCACCAACTTATTGAAGAAGTCGGGCATTATCTGGCGCAGCATCCGCTTGAACCTTATCAGCGCGTTCTGGCGCTCACTTTCATGCACGGATCGCGAAAACGGCTCGACGGACGCTTCCGCGATATCGCCGCCCTTCGGGGGCGGGCCACGTGCATGACAATCGACAGTTTCGCGCAATCGGTCCTTCAAAGATGGTGCACCTTCGCTGCGGCTAATGGGCTTCAGGCTGATGGCTTCGACCAGACCTGCGACACCTGCGGTGAACTGCTCGAAGACCCTGTCATTGCCGAGTGGGTGGCGCGCACTTTTCCTGTGATTGTTGTCGATGAAGCCCAAGAGCTGAAGCCTGAACGACTACGTATTCTTAAAGCTCTTGCGCCGCACGTCGCACTGTTCGTCGCGGCTGATGAATTTCAATGTCTCGACGAGGGTCTTGATACGGCACCGTTTATTGAATGGTTTGCGACAGGCAGGGTTGAGGCTCTGAATGTCGTTCATAGAACAGGAAAGCAGGGGCTTCTCAGGTCAGGGATTGCGCTTCGGAACCTTCAGTCGCCCCAACCCGGTGACGGCCTCAGGATTGAGAACAAATTCCCCAATGTTATGCCTTTTGCAGTGGCCGCTTCGTTGGCCCGTGCGGCTGGAAGCAAGGCGCTTATTTATGGCCCTTCGGGACGTGGATGGGCAGATGAAGTCATTGCACGAGCTGCACAAGGTATGCAGTCGCCGAGCTACGGCACCATTCCTCCATTAAGGCTCATCCACGAGGACCGTAACCAAGAGGAAAAACAGACTATCCTTGCCGCTTTCGAAGGAATGGAAACAGTAGATACAGCTACTGCCTTGGCTGTTCTGGCTGCGATTGCTGATCCTCCACCCTGGGTTTCCAGTGTAAGTAAAGCGATTGTTAAAGTGGCCCAGACACAGGGAGGCGAATCCTGGAGCGTGGCTGGATTGACAGATTTGGTTGAACGGAAGGCTGCACACCACAGAGCTTATGGATACCAGCGAACCCATGGTATTCCTGTAATGTCCATTCACCAGGCCAAAAATCGTCAGTTTGACCATGTTGTTTTGCTGTGGCCACCAGGGGTGATGGGAAGCGACGAGCAGAAGGCCCGTTTGCTCTACAACGGCATTACGCGGGCCGTTCAGAATTGTCATGTATTCGTGCGCACTCAGCCGCTTCTGAACCAGGCCCCGTTTCGCTTCTGACTTTCTGGTGAAGGCTTTCCCCTGCCTGCAACCGCCTTTCGGCGTTTTCCGTCACCCCTTGAGCAGGGCTATCGCATATGAGCGAGGAGCTTTGTGAGGAAAGCATCATCCCATCCGGCGCGTTTGATTTTGCCCTTGATGGAGCCCTTTTCGTCATTGGCTTTGATGATGTTGAGGGCGAGCTTGCGCAGGAGGGAGAGGTTTTGCGGGCCGTGGCCGGTGCGGTTTCTGGCAGCATCCTCGCCCATGGCAACATCGAGCATCCAGTGGAGGTTGTTTTCGATATGGCAAATTTTTACAACTTACTGCACTTCAGAGGCGACAGAATCTATCTAATTCTGGAGGAAATTTAAGGGCTCAGGTCAAAGAGAACCAAAACGTCGCGCAAAAAATGAGGTCCGTGACCAGTGTTGCTGGGACTGTTTTGGAGATTGGTATCCACTAATCGGAAGGAACCAAAAGTTCGAATCCAAAGCGCTCCTTTCCTTGCGCAGGAGGTCCTGTAGCTTTGGTGTGACGGGGCTCTGCATCTTGCGCGAACGCGAACCCGCCGAGCGCAACGCAATCGACGAATGCAAGCACGGGTAAAATCAAACGGTTCGTTGAATGTATTCCAGACATAACAGTTTCTCTCTCTGCTTATGCATTTTCCGTTTCCAGCCTACCGTCGCGCAGGTGGAAGATGTGGTCAAAGCGGTCAAAGATTTTCTCATCATGGGTGACGGCGAGTATCGCGGCTTCCTGCTCCTCCGCGACCTTGCGCAACAGGTCCATGACAATTCCCGCCCGCTGTGAGTCGAGCGCCGCCGTGGGCTCGTCGGCGAGGATGATCCGGGGGCGGTTGGCGAGCGCGCGGGCAATCGCCACTCGTTGGGCCTCACCGCCAGACAGATTGGCGGGCATGGCCTCCTTGCGGTGTCCAACCTCCAGATAGTCCAGAAGCTCGACCGCGCGCTTCTTGGCTTCCGCCGTGGTGTATCCCGCCAGATTAAGCACCACGGCCACGTTATCGGTGCTGTTGAGGAAGGGCAGCAGGTTGTGGGCCTGGAAAATGAACCCGATTTTTTCAAGGCGCAGCTTGCGCAAATCAAAGCGCAGCCAGCGCCCGTCATAGACCACTTCTCCGTCGAGACTGATCCAGCCGTTGTTCGGTTCCAGGATGCAGCCGATGACGTTCAGGAGCGTCGTCTTGCCTGATCCGCTCGGGCCAAGCAACGCGACAACCTGACCGGGGTGAACCTCCAGGCTGACATCGCGCAGGGCATCGACGCACGTGTCGCCATCGCCGAAATGCTTTGAGACATTGCGCACATGGACAAGCGGTTTTTTCTGAACGAGCGGTTCTTTCCGGGCCGGGTCATTCATGATCAGCCTCCCAGCGCTGTTGCCGGATCGACCTTGAGGGCGAGCCGGACGCCAAGGCCGCTGGACAGGATGCACACCAGGATCACGATACCCGCCAGAGCAAGTCCGTCCTCCGGCTGGAGCACGACACGGCGCGGAAAATAGCCCTTCACCGACGTAATCAGGAGCGCGCCGAAACCAAAACCGATCACGCCCATGGCAAGGGCCTGCTGCATAATCAGGCTGATAATGGTGCGATCCGGTGCGCCGATCAGCTTCAGCGTGGCGATCTCCCGAATCTTGTCCATGGTCATGGTGTAAAGGATAAGCGCAATGATGACAGCCGAGACAATCAGGAGCAACGAAGTGAACAGCCCGATCTGCTGGCGCGCCCGCTCGACGACCGAGCGCGTCAGGATCGTTTCCTGCCCGGTCTGTGTCATCGCGGAGAGGTGCTTCCAGCGGCGCGCCGCCTCCGCCACGCTTTCAGGCGGGGTATTGGACAGGACACGGGCGACGACCGCGTTGATCGTGTCTGTACCGCCGGGGCCGTTACCGCGTGCGACCTCCCGCCGCGCGGCAGGCGGGGCCAGCTCGAATTGCAGTTCCTGAGAATCCAGAAGCGTGATGTAGATCACCGGATCGCCGCCCGAAGACACCTGTCCGTCGGTCAGGCCGACGACCGTGAAGGCGTTGCGACCCAGCTCTACCCGGTCGCCGGGCGACAAGCCAGAACGCTTGTCGGCCACCATTTCGTAATGGCTGCGGGCGATGGGCCGCCCGGTCGCAATCCGGTCGGGACCGCCGGGGCGCCCCGGCTCATAGCCGACGACGTAGAGCCGGAGCTTCTCGCCTCGATGGCGCGTCTCGACGGATTGATAGGTGACGCTGCCCGCCGCTCTGACTCCCTGAAGGCGCGCAATCGCCTCGCGCGTGTCGCCGGGAATGCGCGACGATTCCGCGAACGGGCCACGGGTACCGGACTCGACCACCCAGACATCGACCGCGGGCGTGCGGACCAGCGTCAGCGCGTCTTCGACCAGGCCCCGGTAAATGCCGATCATCGACAGGACCACGCCTAAAAGGAGGCTCAGCCCGAAGCAGGTGAGCAGAAAGCGCCCGAGATTATGCCGGATATCCCGATAGGCCAGGTTCATGGCGCGGTCTGCTCCATCACCTTGGCAGCGCGGCCCTCGCGTAGCCCCGAACGCAGCGTGGTCACGATTTGCGCACCGTCGGGCGGACCGCCGGTAATTTCGAGGCGGGAATCGAGTGTCCGGTTGCCAAAGGTCACTTCGCGACGACGCAGCTCACCGTCCTCGACGGTCCAGACCGTGCCTTTGGTTCCATCAAAGCCCTCGACCGCCGTTTCCGGGACCAGCAGCGCATTGTCCAGCACGGCGGTCCTGATGAAGACCTCGGCCTGTTCGCCAAGATGGAATCGGTCAGGGCAGCGGTCGCAGGCGATAAAGACGCGGCGTTCCTCGCTCACCCGGTCGCTTTCGATGGCGATGCGGGTCACATGACCCTCGAACATCTGCCGTGGCAGGGAGCGCAAGCGCACTTCGGCGGGCTGGCCCACCCGGATGCCGCCAGCGCGCGCCTCATCGACGTAGGCAAGCGCCCAGACCGTTTCCGGCGCGACGAGAGTGAACAGCGCCTCACCGGGCGCGAGGACCGAGCCCAGCTCCTTGTGGCGTTCCACCACGATCGCGTCATAGGGGGCTTTCAGGACATGATGATCGAGAAGCACCGTCTCCAGTTGATATTGCGCCCTTGCGTCTTCGAGGGCGGCCTTCGCGACATCAACGTCGCTGGCCGCCACGGCCAGTTCGGCGGCAGCCACATCCACTTCCATTTGCGATTCCTCGGCCGATTCCACCGAGACCGCCTGCCGGGACAAAAGCGCCTGTTTGCGCTCGTTTGTTAACTTCTTTTGGGCCAGCACCGCACGTGCCTTACCGACAGCGGCTTGCGCCATTTTTACTGCCGCTTCGCCGTTGACCACCCCGGCCTTCGCCCTGGCGACGCGGGCTTGCTGTTCGCCGTTGTGCAACCGGGCCAGAAAATCGCCCTGGCTTACCCGATCGCCATGATCGGCGTTCAGCTCGACGAGCGCCGCGCCGACCTCGAATCCGATCTTCGAAAGGATGCGCGCCTCCACCGTGCCAAGTCCGAAGACCTTTACCGGCACGGCTTCGGCAGGCCGCGCCACCTCGACCGGCAGCGGGCGCATGAAGATGAACAGAAATACAGCCGCTCCCGCCGCGCCGATCCCCAGCAACGCAAGCAGATACCGGACAATCCGCTTTCTCATGACTTCGCTCCCTTGCGCGTCTGCGGACGTTCACATGCGAACCCGCTCAATTGAACCTCAAGGAGGCGGCAACCTTCCCCGGTCAGGTCAACTCCTTCAGCTCAATACGCTTCGAATTTGCCAGAATCTCTCATTCTTAATGGACGCATACTTCGGGACAGGGTCAAACATATTAAGCATAATCTGCGGCCTTCATCGGATGGTTACACACTATCCATGCGTCGTGCCTATAGCACAAGCGAATGCAATGACGACCGTTGCCGCTGTCCCGCCATGCAATCCGAGACGAAAGCATATCAAGAAGCATAGTTTAAGCTACTCCCCGCACCTGCTGATCGGGTTGATGTTCGATGCTTTGCCAATAGATCACAGCTGGAGATTGTGAGAATCCTCTAATTGAGTACAGACCCTAGAGCATTTTCATTCTGACGTGAGTCGATAGGGGATTCCCATTTGGAGCGAATACTGATTCGCTACTGCTGTTGTTTGACAGACAGGAGGATCGGATGGGCAAGCCTTTGGATTTGGACCTTCACCGCCGTGCGGTAGCCGCCGTCGAGATCGGTCTTTCGACCGGCTAGGCGGCGCGGCGGTTTTCGGTGAGCAAGGCGGCGGTTGGCGCATGGGTGCGGCTGAAGCGCGCGACGGGAGATGTCCTGCCCAAGCGCCAGGGGTCGGGCCTTGGATCCGTGCTCGACCCGCACGAGGCGTTCATCCTTTCCCTGATCGAGGCGGACAAGGACATCACGCTGACCGAAATCGCCGACCGGCTTGAGGAAGGATGTGGCCTTCGCGTGGTGCCCTCGACGATCTGGTACTGGCTCGACCGGCGGTCGATCACGTTCAAAAAAAACGGCGCACGCCAGCGAGCAGCAGCGTTCCGACGTGCGGCGTAAGCCCGTGGCCTGGTTCGAGGCCCAGCCCGATCTCGATCCGGGCCGGCTCATGTTCATTGATGAAACCAGTGCCTCGACGAAGATGGCGCGCCTGCGCGGACGCGCGCCAAACGGAGCGCGCTGCCGGGCACCAGTCCCGCACGGTCACTGGAAGACGACGACCTTCACCGGCGCGCTCCGCCTATCGGGGATGACCGCGCCCATGGTCCTCGACGGACCGATGAACGGGGCCGCCTTTCTCACCTATGTCGAACAGGTTCTGGTCCCGACGCTGCGGTCTGGCGATATCGTTATCATGGACAATCTCCCCGCCCATAAGCCGGGGGCCGTGCGCACAGCGATCGAGGCGGCAGGCGCGGAGCTGTGCTTCCTGCCGCCTTACAGCCCTAACTGCAATCCGATCGAGAACGCCTTCTCGAAGCTGAAATCGATCCTGCGAAAATCCGCCGCACGCACCGTCGACGACCTCTGGTGCGTCATCGGCCAAGCCATCGACGCCTTCACGCCAAGCGAATGCCAGAACTACTTCACCGCATGTGGATATGACTGTGATTGAAATGAATCTGCTCTAGTTTCAGTCCGAACAGCGTGGCCCGACAGCGGCTTCCACCAAAAGGTCCATACGGATGGGGCCATCTCTAACTGCGATAAATCTATTCGGTTAAAACTGACATCACCTTCGCTCGAGGCTCACCCCCGTAATCTGCGCCCTTGCGGCAAGCTCGGCGACGAACTCCCGAGAGGCTCGCGCCCATGCCGTCTTTTCCAAAGCTTGCGCGATCTTCGGGCGTACCGACTCGAATGGCAGTATCTGGCCGGGGGCAACAGCGTTCAGCCGAATGATGTGCCAGCCGTGACGCGAGAGCACCGGATCAGGCGTCGTTCCCCCTTCGGTTAGTGTTCGTAACGCGGCCTCAAACTCCGGCACTGTATCGCCAGGGCCGATCTGGCCCAGATTGCCGCCCGAAGATTTCGAACCGCAATCGCTTTCGCGTGCGGCAAGCGCAGCAAAGGTTTTCGGATCACCGTCGAGTCGTGACTGGAGCACCCGCACCCGTGTCTCAGCGGCAGCGCGCGCGTCTTCATCGCGTGGATCGCAGGCGGCCAGAATATGCGACACCTCCCATAGCGGGGCGGATCGGAAGCGCGCGGGGTCTTTCGCCCATTCCGAATGGACCTCCGCGTCGGTGACGGGTGCAATCTTCAACGCATCTTCGAGAAGACGACGGATCAGCGACTCATCGGATGTTTCGAACCGTCCGGGCGCGAGTTCCTCAGGTTCTGCCTCCAGTCCGCGCCGCCGTGCCTCCTGCAATAGAAGAGCCCGGATCGCCAGCGCCTGCGCAGCTTTGCGCCAGGGAGTACCAGGCTTGTCGCGCGGTGCGGTATGGTTCTGGGTCTCTGCGGCGATCACCTTGGAGGCGATGGTTTCGCCGTTTACGACAACATCGGGGAAAAGATTTACGCTCATGTGCCAGGTCCCGCCGGATTGGATTGGGTCGCACCAGGTGCCGGATTGGCAATCTTGTCAAAGGCCTTCCGTCGTTCGGCCAGCGGACGGGACCGACGCGAGCGCACGATCTGGTAGCCCGGCCGGGTCAGAAGATAGCGGAACGGGGCCGCAAACCCCGACCAGATGTGCACGAGTCGGGTGAACGGGAACAAGATCGTGATGAGCAGACCGAGGAAGATGTGCAGTTTGTAAAGCCAATGCACATCAACAACCGTGACCCAGGCGTTGATGTTCCACGAAACGACGCTTTGCGACCAGGTCATGAAGCGGACCATTTCCGATCCGTCCATGTGCTGCAACGTCTGCGTGATCGTCAGCAGCCCTATAATCAGTTGAAGCCAGATCAGGACCATAATCAGGATGTCCGGAAACGTGGATGTGACGCGGATGCGCGGGTCGGCAAGGCGGCGGTGCAACAGCATCGTCGAGCCGATGAGCGCGGCTAGACCGGCCGGCCCCCCGATCAGGACCGCCATCCATTGCTTGAGTCCATAGGGAATGCCCAGGGAATCGAGCACCCAGATCGGGGTGAACAACCCGACCAGGTGACCGAAGAACACGGTCAGGATACCGACATGGAACAGGATCGACCCCCAGATCAGTTGTTTGCGGCGCAGAAGCTGGCTGGACGAGCTTTTCCAGGTGAAGGGGTCGCGCTCGTAGCGCGCAATGGACCCCACGAGAAGCACAGTCAGGGCGACATAGGGCATGACGCCGAACAGCATGAAGTTGATATCGAAATCGCCGAACATGTCATGCACTCCTGTTCAGGGGTGAGAGGGTGTCCATACCTGCCAGCATGTCGCGGACCTGTGGGCAGCCTGCATTGGGATCGGGGCCGAAGGTCACTTCGGCTTCTTCCCAGACTGCATCCAGCGCGTCCAGATCCGTGGGGTCATCGTCGGGCTGTTGCAGCATCTCTGTAACGGCGGCCGTATCCACTGTCGTCCCGGACAGATGCATCAGGGCCGCAAATACCGGTCCATAGTGGCTTTCGCGCCGATCCAAACGGGTGCGGATCGCATCAAAGATATGTGCCGCATCCGCCAATATCTCCTGCGACTCTGCAAAGGGGCGTGTAGAAAGGAATTCCAGCAACACCGGCAGATGATCGGGCAGTTCGCTGGTAACGGGGTCAAACCCTGAATCGCGGTAGGTTTCCAGAAGGCTGACCATCGCCCCGCCCCTGTCGCGACTTTCGCCATGGACATGTTCGAACAGGTTCAGGGACAGTGTGCGCGACCGGTCAAACAGCATGACGTAAGCCTCTTGCACGTCATAGATATCACCGGTCACCAGCCAGTCAGCCAGTTTGGCCAGTCCCCGCTGCGTTGTAGCGGGGAGACGGGCATCAGCGGCTAAGGCCGCACTGACTTCCGGCATCGCCGCCTGCAATTCCGTCGACGGATAACTGAGCAGAAGCGAGAGTGCCTTGATTGTACGATCCATCATCAGAATGTCTCCGTCGGAAGGGCAAAGGATTTCTTCTTGCCACCAAACATGCTGGTCTTGCCGGTTTCGCCGCTGGAACATCCGTTGCCATCGGTAAAGCCACAGCCGCCGCGAATATCGGCACCTTCCTCGTTCTGTTCGCGATGCGCAGTGGGAATCGCGAAACGATCCTCGTAATCGGCAATAGCCATGATCTTGTACATGTCCTCGATCATCCGACCCGACATGCCGACTCGGGCGGCAATGCCCTCGTCCCGCACACCGTTAACGCTCAACGCCCGCATGTAGAGCCGCATCGCAGACATGCGTTCCAACGCATGAACAATTGGTTCCTCGTCACCTGCCGTGAGCATGTTGGCCAGGTACTGCACCGGAATGCGCAAGCTCCGCACGTCGGGCATCTGGTTGCTCATCGCGATCTGTCCGGCTTGGGCCGCGTTCTGAATCGGCGATAGTGGCGGGATGTACCAGACCATTGGCAACGTGCGATATTCAGGATGCAGCGGGAACGCGACCTTCCAGTCCATCGCCATTTTCCAGATTGGGCTGACCTTTGCAGACTCGATCCAATCCTCAGGCACACCGTCGCGGCGGGCCGCAGCGATCACCTCGGGGTCATTGGGATCGAGGAACACGTCAAGTTGTGCACCATAAAGATCAGTCTCACGCTCGGAACTGGCCGCCGCTTCGATCTTGTCGGCATCATAGAGGATCACACCCAGATAGCGGATACGACCCACGCAGGTTTCCGAACACACGGTCGGTTGACCGCTTTCGATGCGCGGATAGCAAAAGGTGCATTTCTCGGATTTACCAGTGTCCCAGTTATAATAAACCTTTTTGTAGGGGCAGCCCGAGATGCACATCCGCCAGCCCCGGCATTTCTCCTGGTCGATCAGGACGATCCCATCCTCCTCTCGCTTGTAGATCGCACCCGAGGGGCAGGAGGCGGTACAGGTGGGATTGAGGCAATGCTCGCAGAGACGTGGAAGATACATCATGAAGGTATTTTCATACTCTCCATAGATTTCTTTTTGCACGTTCTCAAAGTTGTAATCCTTGGACCGCTTCGCAAATTCTCCACCCAGAATCTCTTCCCAGTTCGGACCCTTTTCGATCTTTTCCATTCGCTCGCCGGTGATCTTCGACCGCGGGCGCGCGGTGGGAAAGGCGTTCATGTCGGGTGCGGATTTCAAGTGGTCATAGTCGAAATCGAACGGCTCATAATAGTCGTCGATCTCAGGCATGTTGGGGTTGGCGAATATGTTTGCGAGAATCCGCCATTTGCTGCCCTGTTTGGGGTGCAGCTTGCCGGATTTCGACCGGTGCCAGCCGCCATTCCAGCGCGCCTGATTTTCCCAGTCAGTAGGATAGCCGGTGCCCGGTTTGGTTTCGACGTTGTTGAACCAGGCGTATTCCACGCCCTCGCGACTCGTCCAAACATTCTTGCAGGTGACCGAGCAGGTGTGGCACCCGATGCATTTATCAAGGTTCAGGACCTTGCCGATTTGTGCACGAACTCTCATTCCACTGCCTCCACGTTCTTTGCTGCTGGACGGTCGAGCCAATCGACCTTTTTCATTTTGCGGACGATCACGAATTCGTCGCGATTGCTGCCGACAGTGCCGTAGTAGTTGAAGCCATAGCTCAACTGCGCATAGCCACCGATCATATGTGTGGGCTTGAGCGTGGTGCGCGTGACGGAATTATGGATGCCACCGCGATTGCCGGTCTTTTCTGAACCGGGCGTATTCACGATCTTTTCCTGCGCGTGATACATGAACAACGTGCCTTGCTTGATCCGCTGGCTCACCACCACCCGCGCGGTCAGCGCGCCGTTGATGTTGTAGGCTTCGACCCAGTCGTTATCGACGAGCCCCGCTTTCTGAGCATCCACCTCGGACATCCAGACAACCGGGCCGCCACGGTTGAGTGTCAACATCAACAAATTGTCGGTATAAGTCGAGTGGATGCCCCATTTCTGGTGTGGCGTGATGAAGTTCAGCACCACATGCGGGCTACCCTCGGCCGCGTCGTTGTTGACAGCCTTGGTTATGGTCTTCAGGTCCACTGGCGGTCGGTAGCTGACAAAGCCTTCGCCAAAGGCACGCATCCATAGGTGATCCTGATAAAGCTGCTGCCGCCCGGTCAGCGTCCTCCACGGGATCAGTTCATGCACATTGGTATAGCCTGCGTTGTAACAGACCTCTTCGCTCTCGATCCCAGACCAGGTTGGACTGGAGATGATCTTGCGTGGCTGTGCTGCGATATCGCGGAAACGGATCTTGGTGTGATGGGCACCTTCGGCCAGATGGGCGTGGTGGCGACCGGTGGGTTTTTCCAGTTCCTGCCATGCCTTGACGGCCACTTCGCCGTTGGTTTCGGGGGCGAGCATCAGGATCATCTCGGCGGCGTCGATGGCTGTTTCCAGCTTTGGCTGACCCTGCGACACACCCTCGTCCAGAACCACTCCGTTCAGATCTCGCAGGTGGTCCACCTCTACCTTGGTATTCCAAGTGATGCCCTTGCCGCCATTGCCCAGTTCTTCAAGCAACGGCCCGACAGACGTGAACTTCCTGTAAAGGTTGGGATAGTCCCGCTCCACCGCGATGTAGTTTGGCGCGGTTTTGCCGGGGATCAGGTCGCATTCGCCCTTCTTCCAATCCTCGACATGCGCCTGTGCCAGTTCGCCGGGCGTGTCGTGAAGCAGCGGAAGCTGGACGATGTCGGTTTCGACTCCCAGCACCTCGGGCGACACTTCCGAAAACTTCCGGGCAATCGACTTGAAAATTTCCCAGTCGGATTTGCTCTCATACGCCGGATCGACCGCCGCCTGCAGAGGGTGGATGAACGGGTGCATGTCGGAAGTGTTGAGGTCGTCCTTCTCGTACCAACTGGCGGTGGGTAAGACGATGTCGGAATAGACGCAGGTGGTGGACATCCGAAAATCAATCGTCACCAGCAGGTCCAGTTTGCCCTTGGGTGCCTCGTCATGCCAGACGGCCTCCTTTGGCATCACACCGCCTTCTTCGCCCAGATCCTTGCCCATCACGCCGTGATCAGTGCCCAGCAGGTGCTTGAGGAAGTATTCATGCCCCTTGCCCGATGACCCCAGCAGGTTCGAGCGCCAGACGAACAGGTTACGCGGCCAGTTTTCGGGGGCGTCCGGGTCCTGGCAGGACATTTCCAGATCGCCCGATTTCAGCTTTCCGGAGACGAAGTCCTTGATGTCCTTACCCGCCGCCTTTGCCGACTTGGCCACCTCCAGTGGGTTGGTCTTGAGTTGCGGCGCAGAGGGCAACCAGCCCATCCGTTCGGCGCGGATATTGTAGTCGATGAGGCTGATGTCCCAATCGCCCTTTGGAGCAGTGGGCGATAGAATTTCGTCCGCGCGCAGGGTCTCGTAGCGCCATTGATCCGTATGGGCGTACCACGCAGAGGTCGAGTTCATGTGCCGCGGCGGGCGGCTCCAGTCCAGCGCGAAGGCCAGCGGCTGCCAGCCGGTTTGCGGGCGCAATTTTTCCTGCCCGACATAATGCGACCAGCCACCGCCCTCCTGCCCGATGCAGCCGCACATCACCAGCATATTAATAATGCCGCGATAGTTCATGTCCATGTGGTACCAATGGTTCAGACCTGCCCCGAGGATAACCATGGACTTGCCACGGGTTTTTTCGGCATTAGAGGCGAATTCCCGCGCAACGGCGATGATTTTTTCGCGCTCGACGCCAGTAATTTTTTCGGCCCAGGCGGGTGTGTAGGGTATGTCGTCGTCGAAGTCTGATGATACCCAATCGCCGCCGAGGCCCCGGTCGAGGCTGTAGTTGGCGCAAAACAGGTCAAACACAGTCGCCACCAGCGTCTGGGAACCGTCGGCCAACTTGACGCGCCGTGCCGGGATGTTCCGGGTCAACACTTCAGGATGATCACAACGGACGAAATCGCGGGTTGCGGCACCCCCGAAAAAAGGGAAATCAACGCTCACGATCTCGTCGTGTTCGCCGTCAAGAATTTGACTGAGGCGAAGATTGGTCTCAGCGCCTTTTCCTCGCTCTTCGAGGTTCCACTTGCCCTTCTCGCCCCAGCGGAAACCGATGGAGCCATTTGGAACCACGATGCTCCCCGAGGTCTCGTCATATGCTACGGTCTTCCAGTCAGGGTTATTGGTCTCACCCAGCGCGCCATCGAAATCATCAGCCCGCAGCATCCGTCCGGGCAAAAGCCGACCGTCCGTCTCGTCCAGACGGACCAGCATTGGCATGTCGGTATATTTGCGGGCGTATTCCTCGAAATACGCGACCTGTCGGTCGAGGTGATATTCGCGCAGGATAACGTGACCCATAGCCATCGCCATCGCCGCATCGGTACCTGCCTGTGGGTTCAGCCAGATGTCGCCGAATTTTGCGGCTTCGGAATAGTCTGGGCTGACGACCGCAGACTTGGTGCCGCGATAGCGTACTTCGGTATAGAAATGCGCATCTGGCGTCCGCGTCTGTGGCACATTCGAACCCCAGAGCATCAGAAAGCCCGCATTGTACCAGTCGGCGCTTTCGGGGACATCGGTCTGCTCACCCCAGGTCTGTGGCGAGGCTGGGGGCAGGTCACAGTACCAGTCGTAGAAAGACATGCAGGTACCGCCCAGAAGGCTTAGATAGCGTGATCCGGCTGCATAGCTGACCATAGACATTGCCGGGATAGGTGAGAAGCCGAAGACGCGGTCGGGGCCGTAGGTCTTGGTGGTATAAGCGTTGGCGGCAGCGATGATCTCAGTCGCCTCGTCCCAACTGGCGCGAACGAAACCACCCTTGCCGCGCGTTTTGGTATATGAGGCACGTAGGATCGGATCGTTCTGCAGCGCCGCCCAGGCCGCAACCGGTGTCATCGTCTCGCGCATCCTGCGCCAGGCGCGCATCAGCGCGCCGCGGATCAGCGGGTTTTTCACCCGATTGGCGGAATACAGATACCAGCTGTAGGAGGCTCCTCGCGCGCAGCCTCTCGGTTCATGGTTGGGTATGCCTGCCCGGGTGCGCGGATAATCAGTCTGCTGTGTTTCCCAGGTGACGATACCGGATTTGACATAGATCTTCCAGGAACACGAGCCGGTACAATTCACCCCATGGGTAGAACGTACGATCTTGTCGTGCCGCCAACGGTTCCGATAGGTGTCCTCCCAATCGCGGTTCTCGCGGGTAGTCTGACCCCAGCCGTCCGAGAATTGCTCCAGTTCCTTGCTTTGGAAGAAGTTCAGTTTGTCGAGCAGATGGCTCATTGGGCTGTCCTTTCGTTATCCGGCGGGCTCGGCGAGCGCGGGGGCGTCGCGGCCATTTTCGATGTCATGGAGAATGCCGCCTCGGCGATTATAGACGGTCCAGGTGATGGCGGCGCAGATCACATAGAAGATCAGAAAGCCCCAGAGTGCGCCCACGGCGGAACCGGTCATCGCGATCGAGGTGCCGTAGGCTTTGGGGATAAAGAAAGCGCCGTAGGCTGCGATGGCCGACGTGAAGGCGGTAATCGCGCCCGACTCCATGGCGATCTGCTTCTGACGTGCGCCTGAGGAGAGTTCTGGCATAAGGCGCGGCACTTCTCGGCCCATGATCACGGGGATCATCTGAAAGGTCGAGGCATTGCCTATGCCGGTCAGGAAGAAAAGCGCCATGAAGCAGGCGAAGAAACCAGGGAAGGAGCCCATGCCAAGGAAGACGATCACGCCGAAAGTGGCCGCGATCATGGCAATGAAGGTCCAGAATGTCACTCGTCCCCCGCCGAAGCGGTCGCTGATCCAGCCCGTTCCTGCACGCGAGAGCGCGCCGACCAGCGGCCCCAGAAACACATAGTTGAGGGCACTGACTTCAGGGAAAGCGAGATTCGTCAGCAACGGGAAACCTGCGGAATACCCGATGAAGCTGCCGAAGGTGCCGGTGTAGAGGATGCACATCAGCCAGTTGTGCTTACGCCCGAAGATGACTGCCTGATGGGCAAAACTGGCACGTGCATCGGCGATGTCGTTCATGCCCAGCCAAGCCGCCGCCGTGGACAGAAGAATGAACGGTACCCAAACAAACCCCGCATTCTGCATCCAGAGTTGTCCGCCGTCGGACATGGTCTGCGGTTGTCCGCCCAATGCCCCAAACACGCCCATTGTGATGACGATGGGCACGAGGAATTGCATGACCGACACGCCGAGATTACCCAGGCCCGCATTCAGCGCCAGCGCGTTGCCCTTTTCCGATTTCGGGAAAAAATAACCGATATTAGCCATCGACGAGGCGAAATTGCCGCCCCCGAACCCGCAGAACAGCGCGAGTACGAGGAAAATTAGAAAGGGCATGTCGGGATTTTGGACTGCATAACCAATGCCCATCGCCGGGACCAGCAGCGATGCGGTCGACAGCGCCGTCCATAGCCGACCCCCAAAAATCGGCACCATGAAGCTGTAGAAAATGCGCAGCGTTGCACCCGACAAGCCGGGCAGTGCCGCCAGCCAGAACAGTTGCGACGAGGTGAAGTCAAATCCGATTGCAGGCAGACGGGCAACGACGACCGACCACACCATCCAGACCGAGAATGCCAATAGAAGTGCCGGGATCGATATCCAAAGGTTGCGGCGCGCAATCCGGTGTCCCTTCTCCCGCCAGAAGTCAGTATCTTCAGGATGCCAGTCCTCCAGTGTCTTCGGCATGGCCGTTACTTCAGGAGAGTGAATCTCCTGCATCTCAGGCAGTTGTGGCAGGCGATCCAGCGTTTCGCTGTCAGCCGAGCGTTCCATCGTCCGTATCGACAAATGCATCCAGGCCAGTGAGGTGGCGACAAGGACGAAGAGCAATGCAAAGCAACTGGTATAGATGCCCGTCAGGTCCAGCATCACACCGAAGGCGATGGGCAGAATGAAACCGCCAAGACCGCCAATCATGCCGACAAGACCGCCCACTGCACCGACATGGTTGGGGTAGTAGACGGGTATATGCTTAAACACCGCCGCCTTGCCGAGGCTCATGAAAAAGCCAAGCGCAAACAGCACAGCGACGAAGGGCCAGAGGCTTATGCTGGTGGAGAAAGCTATCGGGCCGTCCTTGCCCTGAATGATATAGGCAGTTGGCGGATAGGACAGCATGAACAGAAACAGGAGGCTGAAACCGAAGGTCCAGTACATAACGGTCCGGGCACCGAACTTGTCGCTGAGATGTCCACCATAGGCGCGGAACAGACTGGCCGATAGGCTGAACGAGGCCGCCGCCATACCGGCCGTCTTGACGTCCACGCCATACACGTCGATCAGGTAGTGCGGCAACCAAAGCGCCAATGCCACGAAAGCACCGAAAACAAAGAAATAATATAGCGAGAAGCGCCAGACCTGCAGATTCTGCAGCGGTTCGAACTGCTGCGCGAGACTCGGTGCCTTCACGCCAGATTTATGGCGGGCAACCAATTGCGGGTCGTCCTTGGCGAGCAGGAAGAAGAGCACGGCCACTACCGCAAGGCCAATAGCCCAGACATGCGCCACCGCTTCCCAACCATAGGCCACCAGCACGAAGGGCGCTACAAATTTAGTAACAGCAGCACCCACATTGCCTGCACCGAATACTCCAAGGGCCGTGCCCTGATGGCCCGCGTCGTACCAACGTGAGACATATGCCACGCCAATGATGAACGATCCACCAGCCAGACCGATGCCCAGCGCGGCAAGAAGATACGCCGGATAAGAACTGGCCCAGGTCAACGCCCAGGTCGCCAAGGCTGTCAGCAGCATCTGGAAGGAGAAAACAAGACGACCACCGTATTTTTCGGTCCAGACGCCCAAGAACAATCGTGTAAGCGATCCGGTCAGGATGGGCGTTGCAACCAGCAGGCCGAACTGGGTATCCGTCAACCCTAGATCGTCTTTGATGGTTACGCCAATAATGGAAAAGATTGTCCAGACTGCAAAACACGCGGTGAACGCGATGGTGCTGAGGACAAGGGCCCGATTCTGGTCTGAGCGCGGGATGCTGCCTGCGGCTTGCATGGGTGATCCTCCGGTCTCCGAGTCCACGAATAATGCGAACAACTGACCCCAACTCTAAAGACAATGGACGAAGGGCCGCTTGATCCAAATCATAAAACAACAGAAGATATTGAAAATAAGTGATAATATGAAAAATTTTGAATCTGAAATGAGAAAAAATCAAATGTGCTTGTCGTGTTTTCCAATAGAATGATTGACTCTTCCGCATTTCAACCTTGATAGTTATCAATTAGAGGGAGAGTCCATGCCGATGCAGTCCAATACCTTTCCCGAAATTCGGGCGTTGCCCTTGTTTCAGAACATGGCGACCGAAAATTTCGACGCTCTCGCGCGCGGCGGCTACGTGCAGACCTTTCCGCCTCAGGTAGAACTGATCAGCGAAGGCGACCCGAGCGATTTCCTATATGTGGTGATCGATGGCACGGTTGAGCTTTTTGCTGGCTGGAACCGGCGCGAAACGACGATGGCAATACTGCGACCGATCTCGACCTTTATCCTTGCCGCGACAATCCGAGATGCGCCCTACCTGATGTCAGCGCGTACCGTCGAGAAGGCGCGGATCGTTCTGATCCCATCACAGGATGTGCGGGCGATTTTCGACGTGGATAACGATTTTGCCCGCGCGGTCGTGGCAGAGTTGGCACAGTGCTACCGATCCGTCGTGAAGTCGGCCAAGGATATGAAGCTGCGAAATTCGGTCGAGCGGCTGGCCAATTACCTTCTCCGTCAATACGGGCGTTCCGACGATCCGTCCGGCTTCGAACTGGTGATGGAGAAGCGAAGGCTTGCCTCGTTTCTCGGCATGACGCCTGAAAACATGTCCCGCGCGATCAAGGCGCTTCAACCTTATGGGGTGACAATCGATGGCACCCGCGTGCATATCGCCGATCCCGGTGATCTCGCGCGGCTGGCCAAGCCCACGCCACTGATCGACGACCAAAGTCACTAAGGTCGGTCGGGGTTGAGACAAATTTTCGCCAATACAAAAGCGGCGCAGGCAAACACGCATTTGCCTCAGCCCAGAATTAAACCTGCTCTTTACGGCTCAGGTGATAGCGTCCATAGACCAGAACGAAGGTGCCGAATGCGCCGAGCCAGCCGAGTCCAGCAAGCATGTGCAGCCACTCGGACTGCGCAGGCATCCATCCTGCTGCTCCTCGCGCCAGAACCGAGATGATTATCAAAAGATAGATAGACAGCGTTCCCGGTCCTGCTGTCAGCGGCTGCCCCGAATGACCCAGCGTTGCCCGCGTCATCACGGCCACCGTCATCAACCCGATGGCCCCCGCCATCCAGAGATGTTGTGCCGCCGCCATACCGATGGTGTCTGGGAACAGTATCCCGAATCCCAGTCCCAATGCACCGAGCGGTAGGAAGGCATATCCTGCGTGGAGCGACCAGACCAGCGACTCTGCCCCTGTCCGATGACCGGCCCAGCGGGACAGCCGGACAAGATGCGCGGTTCCGACAACGATCATCAAATATCCGGTCACCTCGGTCTCGGGCCGGGTGATCCAGGTCAACAGCGCAATCAACAGGACCAGCAGCGCGATCTTGTCGAACCGTTGCATCGGCGGGGCGGGCAGTACCGTCCCACCGCGCTGGACCAGCCAGTTGCGGGTGAAAGACGGTATGATGCGACCCCCGATCACCGCGATCATCATCACTCCCGCGCTCAATCCGATCCGCAGGCCCAGGCCTTGCGCGGCATAATCTCCTTGCGCAGCTTCCCAGTGAAAGACAGCGTTGCCGACTGCGAAAACCCCCAGCATGCCCAGCACGATCAGATTTTTCCAATTCCGACCCCGGACGATTTCCCGCCCGATGGTTACGATCAAGACAACTGGAAAGGCGAGATCGGTCAACGCCACGGCCAGAGGTGACAGCATTCCTGAACCCAGGATTGCAAGACGGCCCAACAGCCAAAGCGCAAAAAGCCCGCCGAGGGGCCAGCCCAGAATGGGCAACCGCCCGGTCCAGTTCGGCACCGCAGTGAGAAGAAATCCCGCTACCACCGCGCCCAGATAACCGAAAAGGAATTCATGCGCATGCCAGCTAACTGGATCCAGAGCTATGGGCAGGGTTACTGCACCGTTCAACATGGGCAACCAGAGCAGCATCGAGACAATAGCCCAGACCCCAGCCCCGAAGAAGAAAGGCCGGAAACCGTAGGTCAGAAGCGCCGGGCCACGCCAGGCACGCATCCGTTCGGTGATCGTCGTCATGGAATTTTCTTCCTTTCTCCCGAGAGCACGTCTTTTTGCGCTACCGGTTGCCCTATTTCGGTTCCAGTCTTACGCGCCACGCATCCAGAAGTCATTCCGCAGCATATCCCCGACTTCAGGTCGGTTCCAGGTTTTCCACAGGTCGAATAGTCGCACCTGTCAGCCTTGGCGGATCATCCAAGAATGCATCCATGCAGATACTCCTCCAGAGACGACCGCCATGCCTGTGAATGGCTGGATTTCCTTTCTCGGGTTTATCACGTATCCTAGAATCTTGACTTGGGGACCGCCTGACTGCAGGGAACGCCTATACCGGACATGCTGTACAGGGAGACTTTAGGATGACGGAGACGGTGCGGGATATCGTCGAAAACTGGTCCGCCGCATTCCAGCGGACGCATCTGGTGGATGATGTCTTCGACAGCGTTCGTCTGATTGACGGCCCAGTCCTTGCCTGGTCGAGCGCCCTGGAAACCGGCATCCGGATCATTGATGCGGATCACCGCGACCTAGTGAAACTCATCAACTTGTTAGCCCTTTCCGTAGAGCGAGCCAGACCGACCGCGACAATACGGCTGCTCGTCGACCAGTTTAATCAATATGCAGTTGAACATTTCATGCGAGAGGAGGATCTGATGCAGCGGTGCCGCTATCCGGATGTTCACGCCCATTCAGAAAAGCACATCATGTTCCGACGCATGTTCCATGCGATCAGGATTGTGCTGCATGAGAGCCCAGATTCGATCCAGATGGAGAAAGTACTCTGTTTTCTGACGGAATGGCTCAGGATACATATCGGGCGCAGCGATATGGATTACGTCGGCCATTTGCAGACAGCCAATTGGAGCTATGCACCCGACCTCTCGGACCGTCATATCGAAGAATTGTTGCGGGATGCCCGAGCCGTTCTGACAGGACCTGATTCAGAAGCTGTCAAACTTGCCCGGTCAATCCGGGAATTGCGCATAGTGTCTGCAATGGATATCGGACTGGATGAAGCCCTAAAACTCTTGAAGCCATTTCGTAATTAGCAGCATTCCTGACGCAGTTCTCAAGCGGTGGCCCCCAAAATCCGGGCAGGATGTTAAGTGAGTCCAGACCAAGAGAAGCACCTGGAATTATAGAGAACGTGACACGCCAGCGCCACACGGCTGAGTTCAAAGCGAAGATCGCTTTGGAAGTCATTAAGGATGAACTCACGCTGGCGGAACTGGCAGCCAGACACGGTATTCACCAGACGTCGATCGGGCACAGGAAACAGTAGGTCATTGAGGGCGCGGCATCCCCGTTTTGCAGCAAGGCCAACGCAAAAAAGGCGAGGGACGCGAAAGTGGAAAAGCGTCATGCCACGATCGGTTAATTGTTTTTTGAACGTAATTTTTTCCAGGGCGTTCGCTCAATGAACGTTGAACGGAGGCTACAAATCGGGATGCGCATCGTAGAACTCAACCTGCATCCGCATCGACCCAAGCGGCTCCAAGAAATGAGGCTGGTCGGGTAGCATTAAACCCGGATGTCCAGGCTCAAGAATGGTCTCTGATTCTGGCTCAATCACCGTATAGCGCACTCGTCCGTCAAGCACTCGGATAACTCCCCAGACCCCTTTCTTAGTGCGATGCTCCTTACGCAATCCTGTTGGTAGTGTGTGTTCGTCGAACACGGCGGTGCTCTTATAGGGCACTGGCGCAAGTGGGGGCACCCTGAAATGATCGGCACGTTCAACAAGATCGGTCATCTGGTTAGCTGCATGAATTGTCAGAGGATGCTGGGTGGACCCCGGCCTTGGAGAGATATAAGCTGCCATCTCGTGCGCAAGATCAAGCTGCCGGTCAGTTGCGCCCGCGAGCGCAGAGATCATCAGATTTTCCAGCGCAATCACACGAACACGAAGATGTACCAGTTCCGCATTGGTTAGTTCGGGAACAGAATGATCTGTTTCAACGGATGCGGCTCTCTTTTGCGGTCTGTAAAGAACGGAACCACCTTCATTATCCCACCTCGAAAGAGCCGCTTGCCGTTGTTGCGATTGCTTGAGAGTATCGAGATTATTGTCAGTCATGAGTAGCTCCTGCTGCCATGTGAGAACTGATTGAAATTGAACTCACTCCAGATAAAGTAGGAGTAGTAGAGTTTGCACACTATTTTTTAAATTTCATTTATTTATCTTGGTTTTTTTGTTTTTTATGGTGCATGCGGCTCTTGGTTTGTTAGTCGTCATTTTACCAATCCATTTGAAAAAACAATATAATTTTTTTGGTTGCTGCTACTTTGTAAAAATGGGTAAGCGGATTACTTGGTTGATCTTACCTTTGCATGAGAGTGAGACAGACCGGCATCTCATCGGATTATCTGGTTGATGCTTCACCTACTGCTGGTGCATGTTTCCTTCGCTAATTCCAGCAAGAACCCCACACGCCTCAA
>Ga0207882_1000025_pt1 | contig 143049 bp, 125 predicted proteins | sample MalvirmetaMSP103_FD_184228 | JGI IMG/M metagenome (GOLD analysis project Ga0207882, IMG submission 184228) | Marine viral communities from the Deep Pacific Ocean - MSP-103 (SPAdes) | ecosystem: Environmental > Aquatic > Marine > Oceanic | place: Pacific Ocean | collected 2011-05-15 | reverse complement strand
AGGCGCAAGCGCAAGGTATGCAGGCAGACATCCCGCCTCGCAAGCACCGCAAAGTCCAGCGCTCATTCGACAAGCACCTCTATCGGCACCGACACTTGGTCGAAAACGCATTCCTGCACCTCAAGCAATGGCGCGGCATCGCAACCCGATACGCCAAGAACCTCTCTTCCTTCCTCGCCGCCGCTCAGATTCGTTGCTGGGTCTTGTGGCTTAAAATCTCCTGACGACAGCGCCTAGTAAGCAACGCCGCCGATCGCCTGGACCTCCTCGGCATCGTGTACGGCGTTGCGCTTGAGCGTGTGTTGCACCACGGCGCTCCAGTCACGCCCCAGAACTTCGGCCTGCGAGCGTGCCGGCTGCGCAAATGCCGCGCGCGCGGCGGCGTTGCGCGCGGTCAGTTCGAAGCTGTCGATCGCCTCCAGACTGCCGTCGCCGGGCAGGCTGTTGTCGGCGCGGTCCACGGCATAGCTGGTGCCGCGTATCACGCCGCCTTCGACCAAGTATTCGGTGAAACCGTGGCGCAGGGTGTTGTACGCAGACCAGTCGGCCGGTGTTTCCAGTAATTCGTACAGCGACTGTCCGCCGCCGCCCTGGGTGACCTGGACGTAGCCGCCGTCGCTGGCGCGTCCGAAAGCCATCGGCTTGCTGCGCTCGTAGATGTGATCGTGGCCGACCAGCAGCAGGTCGACGCCGTAACGCAGCAAGATCTGCTCTTCGAGCAGGACCAGGCTCAGGTTGGCTGGATTTCGGCCATCCTCGTTGGTCCAGATGGTGTAGTGCTGGGCGACGACGATGAAGTCGATTTCTCCGCGCGCGCGCCGCAGCGCGGCCTGTGCAAGGTCGGCCTCCATCGCCAGCAATTCGGTCGCCAGGCTGGTCGCCGAGATCACGCCGTCCAGCAGGCAGCCGGCCGTGCTGCAGAAGAAGTGCACGCGGCCGTAGTCGAAACCGTAGTAGAAGTTCTGACCCGGCTGGCGGATTCGCGAGTCATAGCCATCACCGCCGCCGTCCTTGGCTTCGTGATTGCCGGGCGTGGTCATCACCGGAATGCGTGCCGCCAAGGGCTCGAGCATGTCGAAATACGTGTCCCAGACCGACTGCTCGCCGTTGGCGTAGGACAGGTCGCCGACGATCATCAGGAAGTCCGGCGCGCGTTCGCTCACTGCGGCGGTCACGGCCTGCGCGGCTTCGCTGGTGCTCTGATCGCCGTAGTGGCAGAAGCGGAAGCCGGCGTCGGCCGCGGGTGTCGGCGCCAGTACGTAAGTCGGCGACCAGCCGCCCTCGTCGGAGCCGACACGGTAGCGCAGCGGTCTCTCGCTTGAGATGCCGCCGGCGACGGCGGACTGGCACAAGGCGTCCACGTCGTAGACCGCCTCGGCCGAGGACTCGGCGCGCATCGGGAACGCCGCACCGGTAATCTCGGCCTCGTCCATGTCCGGTTCCACCGGACCGTATTCGACCGCGCTGGCCGGTGCGTCCGAGCCGTCAGTGAACCAGGTCAGCGTCCGCGTGCTGTACGGATCGTCGCTGAAGCTGACATGCAGGCCCCGAGGAGGATGCGTGCCGACGGGCTGCGGCGGTGGCGGTGTGGGATCCGGGCCCGACGTGCTGCCATCGCCGCCACCTGAGCCACCGCAGGCCTGCAGCAGCGGAAGAGCGAGGGCGCCGGCTCCGGCGCGCAGCAGCCGACGGCGAACCGGGTCCGGAAGCAGACCCGGCGAAATATCGTCCTTGAACATGTCTTGATGAGCTGGGGAAGCCTAGCCCGGCAGACTCCCAAAAGTGCGTGGCGTTTCCGTGACGGCCGGACTGGGACGGGGGCGGCTACAAGGAACGAGCCCATTCGAACAGCACCACCGCCCCCAGTCCGAGCAGGACCACGCCCATCGCCCGGTCGATCAGGTGGGCGCGGGCCTGTAGTCGTCGTCGCAGGCCCGCGTGCGAGAGCATCAATGCCAGCGCCGCGAACCAGGCGAAGGTCGCCAGCGGTAGCCATAAGCCGATCGTCAGCCGCAAGGCCCAATTCTGGGTTCCGGTGGCGACGGCGGAGAACAGGGCGACGAAGAACAGTGCCGCCTTGGGATTGAGGACATTGGTCGCGAGGCCCAGGCCGTAGCTCTTGCGTGAGGCGACGGCCGCGTCCGGCTGCAGCGTCTGTGCGCTCATCGGCTGGGTGCGCAGCGACTTGAAGCCGATCCAGATCAGTACCGCGGCGCCGAGTACGGCGGCGACGTCCAGTAGCGGCGGAAACGCTTGTACCGCCCAGCCCAGGCCGAACAGACCGTAAGCCACATGGAACAGGATGCCGCTGCCGATGCCGGCGGCGGTCCACACGCCGGCGGCGCGGCCATAGGCCAGCGACTGGCGGATCACGACGGCGAAATCGGGCCCGGGGCTGATCACGCCCAGCGCGTGCGCCAGCATCACGGTAACGAACATCGACCAGTCGGCCTGGGACATCAGCGGTCGCCATCCTGTCGGTATGCACCCGGCCAGGGCCCGCTTATCGGCGGCAGCACACGTTCGGTCTGCTCGGTGCGAAACACCTCGAAGCCGCGGCGGCGATAGTTGTCGAGTGCGCGCGGATGGTCCAACGAGCAGGTATGGACCCAAACGCGACGTGTACCGGGCAGTGCCCAGGCCCGCGCCGAGCCGGTATAGAGCAGCCAGGCACCAAGACCCGTGCCGATGGCCTGCGGCAGCAGGCCGAAATAGACGATTTCGACATCGCCTTGCGATTGTTGCTCCAGCTCGATGTAGCCGCCGGGTGCGCCGCCTTGCCAGGCCAGCCAGATCGAAACCTGCTCGCGATCCAGCCATCGCTGCCAGCGCGCATGCGTCCACGACAGCCGGTCATGCCAGTGCCAATCACCGCCCACGGCGGTATACAGATAGCGGGCAAACGCCGGTGTCGGTGCGATGACGCGTTCGAAAGCCAGGTCCGGTGCCGCAGTCGACGGCGGGCGCGGCGCCGGGATCAGCATCTCGGCCCGCAGCATTTGCAGTGACCATGTCGTGATCGTCGTCAGCACCGGAGTCGGGTATCCACATGAAAGGATCGGCGCGAAGGATAATGGCTGAACCGGCCGCTCGCGAACGGCGCGTCTGCGAGTGGTTTCGGGCCGTGCTTCAAACCATTCGACAACGTGCCGCGTCACAGTGTCGATGAGCATGGTCATGATCTCCAGCCCAGCGTGCGATGAACCCGCGCAGAGCGACGAGCTTGCCGCGCATGAGGCGAGGCTGGTGGCACGCGCCCGCTCGGGCGAGGTCCAGGCTTTCGAGACTCTGTACCGCCTGCACCTGCGGCCGCTCTATGGACTGTGTTGGCGTCTGTGTGACGGCGATGCACGGCGCGCGGACCAGGCCACGCAGGACAGTTTCATCAAGGCCTGGGAGAAGCTGCCGGGATTCCGAGGTGACTCGAAATTCGGGACCTGGCTGCATCGGATCGCGGTCAATCAGGTACTCGGTGAGCACCGCCTATTGCGACGCTGGACGAGCTTTGAAGACGCGCCGCCTGAGCCGGCGGCGCGCGTCGGCGACGCCGAACGCAGTGACCTGCGGTGCGATCTCGAGGCGGCGCTGGCGCGTCTGCCCAAGGGCGCCCGCGCGGTGTTGATCCTGCACGACGTCGAAGGCTACAAGCATGAAGAGATCGCGGAACTGACGGGGATCGCGGTGGGCACCTCGAAGGCGCAACTGCACCGTGCCCGGAAACTGATGAAGGAGCAACTGCAATGAATCCACCGCCGTTCGAAGACGATGAAATTCCGCCGATGCCGGAACTGAGCGGCCTGCGCGAGCCGCGGATGCCCGATCGCGATCTGTGGCCGGGAATCGAGACGCGTCTGCACCCGAGACGGACGCCGTGGCAGCGCCGTTCCTGGCCTTATGCGCTGGCGGCGAGCTTGCTGGCCGCGCTGGCACTGAGCCTGTGGCTGCGTGTCGGCGACCCCAGGGTCGTGACTGCGGCGGCACCTGACATCGCGCGTGCCAGTCTGCCGTTGACTGTGGACAGTCGCGCCATCGTCGAGGCGCATCTGCAGATGCTTCGGCAGAGCGACCGGCAAATCGAACAGGCCTTGCAGTCCGGTGGCAGTTCGCAGTCGCTGCTGCGCATCCGCAGCGCCAATCGCGGTCGTGAACAGCAGTTGCAGGCGATGCTCGCTTCGGACGAGCCCGCTCAGATCAAACTCTAGGAGCACCCAGGCATGTACAAACACTATCGATCCGCTGTGCTGATCCTCGCGATGATCGCGAGCGCAAGTGCGTTCGCCGCCCCGCGTCCGATCGACGAATCACGCCCGCTGGATGCTGACGGTCGCGTCTCGGTCAGCAATGTGGCGGGTTTCATCCACGTCGAGGCCTGGGATCGCGAGGAGGTTCGGCTGACCGGGCGTCTCGGCGATAACGTCGAGGCGCTCGAGATCGAAGGCAGTGCATCGCAGCTGAGCATCGAAGTGCGCTATCCACGCAGCCTGCGCAATGCCGACGAAACCGAACTGGAACTCAAGGTGCCGCGCGGCGCGGCTCTGGAACTGGAGGCGGTCAGCGCGGATATCGAGGTGCGTGGCATCTCGGGTCGCCTGCAGGCGCAAAGCGTCAGCGGTGAGGTCTCGGCGCAAGTCGACAGTGAGGAGGTCGAGCTGAGTTCGGTCAGCGGCGATGTGAGCCTGCGTGGCCCGGCCCGGCGCAGCAAGCTGGAGTCGGTCAGTGGCGATGTCACGGTCACGGGGGCCGCGGACGACTTTCAAGCCGAAACGGTATCCGGCGACATCGAACTGGTGGGCGGTCCGTTCCGGGAGGTCGATGCGCAGTCGGTCTCGGGCGATGTCGATCTGGATATCGAGCTGAGCCCGGGTGCGGAAGTCGACGTGGAAACGCTGTCCGGCGAAGTTCGTCTGAGTCTTCCATCCGGGACCGATGCATCGGTGGCGATGCACAGCTTTTCGGGTTCCCTGGTTTCCGAACTCGGCACCGTGCTCGATGACGATGCCAAGGACGTTCGCTTCAACCTGGGCAAGGGCGGCGGCGGCATCGAGCTGGAGAGCTTCAGCGGCGATATCGAGCTGCGCGCCAGGCAGTAGTCCAGCGGCCAGCCGTCATCGAACTGTCACCGCGGGCTCCGATACTCGCCCGCGAGGATCATGATGACCACTGCGACCGACACTGCACCACGCTATCGAACGATCTGGATCTCGGACGTGCATCTCGGCACGCCGGGTTGCCAGGCCGAGTATCTGGTCGACTTCCTCAAGCACAATCATTGCGACACGCTCTATCTGGTCGGCGACATCATCGACGGCTGGAAGCTCAGCGGTGGTTGGTACTGGCCGCAGGAGCACACCAATGTCGTGCGCAAGGTGCTGACCAAGGCCAAGCGCGACACCAAGGTGTACTACGTCACCGGCAATCATGACGAGTTCCTGCGCCGCTTTGTTGGTTTCGGTCTGGCGATGGGCAATATCCAGGTCGTCAACGAGCACGTGCACATCACCGCCGACGGACGTCGGTTGCTGGTGACGCATGGTGATGCCTTCGACGTGATCACGCGATATCACAAGTGGCTGGCGCTGGTGGGTGATGCCGCCTACAACGGCATGATGAAGGCCAATCACTATTTCAACCGTGCGCGGCGACGGCTCAACATGCCGTACTGGTCGCTGTCTGCGTATGCCAAGCAGAAGGTGAAAAACGCCGTCAACATCATTTCGGAATTCGAGGAGGCGGTGGCGCGGGAGTGTCGGCGCCGTGGTCTCGATGGGGTGGTCTGCGGCCACATCCATCATGCCGAAATCCGCGACATCGATGGCGTGACCTACCTCAATTGCGGTGATTGGGTCGAATCCTGTACCGCGCTGGCGGAGGATCGCAACGGCAATATCGAGATTCTGCGCTGGATCGATATCGCTCGCCTCGATCAGCGCGACAACGTGACCGCATTGAGCGCACGCGCCGGAAGCTGAGCGCCCCCTCGCGGCGCGCAACCAGGTTTCAGCACCGTTCGTTCTTCCGAAAATGTCGGCCGGCGGAAATATCTATTTCCGCTTTACTTCTGTGCATCGAATCAGCTTAGAATCGCTCCAACAGGCGAGCTCCTTGGTGCTCAATTCAATCCCCCGTATGGGGGATGTGCCCCCGGGTTCGACGCGATGGTCATTGTGACAGGGAAGTCTTCGGGGGCTTTGACGTGGTGATGATTCAGCCGCTGTGCTGAATGCCCCGCTTCAATGAGAAGGATTTTGTGCCCAGTTGCGTCGCCAGGGGGTGTGGCGGCGACGCAAGCGCAATTTTGTCAATTTGAAGTCTGCCGGAGCATCAACATGCGGTACTACGATTCAGCCTTGGGCCGATACCGGTTCAAACGACGGTACAGCTTCGCGGCCTACGGGTTCGCCGCGGGCGTTGCAATGGGACTTCTGATCGCCGTGCTTATGTAGGCCGATCGAGCACAGCCGAGTACGTCAGCCGATTCCGATTTGGTGCAGCCGATCCTGCAGCTCATGAATATCCGTGGTGTTCAGCGCGTGATCCGCGGCTTGACGCAGTGCCGCGATGTCGGCGTCCAGAATGATGCGCTTGACCTCCAGCACGCTGGAGGGATGCATCGAGAATTCGGTCAGACCGAGCCCCAGTAGCAGCCGCGCGTACTGCGGGTCGCCAGCCATTTCGCCACACATCGCAACGGGAATGCCGGCTTGGTCACCGGCTTCGATCGTCATCCGGATCAATCGCAGCACGGCGGGATGCAAGGGGTCGTACAGGTAGTTGACCTCATCGTCACCGCGATCGATCGCCAGTGTGTACTGGATCAGGTCGTTGGTGCCGATCGAGAAGAACTGTGCATGTCGCGCCAGCATCGGAGCGGCCAGGGCTGCGGCCGGAACCTCGATCATCGCACCGACCGGCACCCGGGCGCCCATCGCCACGCCTTCACGGTGCAGCTGAACCCGTTCATCCTCGATCAGGCGCCGCGCCTGTCTGAACTCCGCGGTACTGGAGATCATCGGAAGCATGATCTGGACCTGGCCGAGCGCGGAGGCGCGCAGCAAGGCGCGAATCTGGGTGCGAAACAGATCCAGATCCTTCAGGCACAGGCGGATCGCACGCAAACCCAGGGCGGGATTGCTGGGCATCGGACCGGGACGGTTTGCGGAATCGACCTGTTTGTCGGCACCGAGGTCGAGTGTCCGGATCGTGATCGGACCGTTCACGGCGGAGACGACGCTGGAGTACGCCTCGAACTGCTCGTCCTCGTCGGGCAGCGTCTTGCGATTCATGAACAGAAATTCGGTGCGGTACAGGCCGACGCCTTCGGCGCCGACACGCTTGGCTTCCTTGCTGTCCTCGCTCAGCTCGATATTTGCCAACAGCCGCACTTTGACGCCGTCGCGTGAGATCGCGGGATCGTCCTTGTGCCGGATCAGCATGCGCCGATAGCGCTCGTCGCGCTCCTGACGGCGGCGATAGAACGTCAGCGCGCGTTCGTCCGGCGCGGCCACCAGATGCCCGGCCTGGCCGTCGACAATGATGTGCTCGCCTTCCCGCAGCCAGCGCCGGGCGTTGTTGACGCCCACCACCGCGGGAATGCCCAGGCTGCGTGCGAGAATCGCCGTGTGCGATAACGGGCCACCGTATTCGGTCACGAACGCAGCAGTGGATTGCTGTGCGAGCAGGATGATGTCGGCGGGGGTGATGTCGTCGGCGACGATGACCGCCGGTACGCCGTCGCGGTCGGCGTGCGCGGAAACCTGGCGGTCGTTCTTCAGCAGTACGCGCATGATTCGCGCGACGACATGCTCGACATCGTCCCGTCGCGTGCGCAGATAGGGATCGTCCATCTGCTCGAACACCGCGGCCAGCGCGTCGCCGGTGCGGCGCAGCGCGGCCTCGGCGTTGACGCCGCCATTGCGAATATGGGTGACGGTGGACTCGATGATGGAGCGGTCATCGATCATCAGCAGATGGGTGTCGATGAACGCCGCGACGTCCTGTGGCGTGTTCGCCGGAATTTGCGCGCGGACCTCGCGCAGCTGTTCGGCCGCACGGCGCTGCGCGCCGTAGAAGCGCGTGATCTCGTGTTCGATCTCGTTGGCGGCCAGTGAATATTCCGGAATATCCAGATCACCGCCGGACAGCTTCTGCACGCGGCCGATCGCGATGCCGCGGGAAACGCCGAGACCGGAGTACCAAAGGCTCATGGTTGGGGCGGCCGGGCCCTGATGCACCAAACGCTCACGCCTCTTCTCCAAACCGGTCCGCCACCAACGTCACGAGTGCCTCGATGGCGGCACCGGCGTCTTCGCCGTCTGCGACCAGGGTGATCCGGCTACCACGTGCGGCGGCCAGCATCATCACGCCCATGATGCTCTTGCCACTGACTTCGCGGCCGTCCTTGCGCACGCGAACGTCGGCTTCGAAGCCGGCGGCGGTGGTGACCAGCTTCGCGGCGGCACGCGCATGCAGACCCAGGCGGTTGACGATTTCGACGGTGCGCTCGACGGTTTTCATGGCGACGACGGATCGGGCGGTTCAGGTGGAGGGGCGGGAGCAGATCACGATGCCGCGTTGTCCGCCTTCGACGGCATTTCGGGCCATCTCGGCGAGTTCCAACTGCGGATAATTGAAGATGCGCACCATCATCGGCAGGTTGACGCCCGCGACGACGGTGGTGCGCTCGTCGGTGTTGAGCTGGTTGGCGATGTTGCTGGGGGTGGATCCGTAGGCATCGGTCAGTAACAGAACCCCGCTGCCGCGATCGAGCCGGTCGATCATGCGCCGGCCCTGACGCTGCAGCATGTTCGGATCCTGGATGCGCCGTACTTCGAGTACATCACAGGGCAAGGGCAGTGGGCCGAGCATGTCCGCCAGGGTTTCCAACAGGAAGTGACCGAGCTTGCCATGCGTGACCAGCAGCAGGCCGACCGGTGCGGCCGCCTGCATCACTGGTGTGTCTCGCGATGGCGCACGATGATCGGATCGAAGCGATCGCGCATGAGCTGCGCGAGGCGCTCCACAATGAATACGGAGCGATGCTGCCCCCCGGTGCAGCCAATGCCCACGGTGAGGTAGGAGCGGTCCTGCGCGTCGAATGAGGGCAGCCAGGATTCGAGAAAGCCCTGAATGTCGCCGAGCATGCGCCGGACTTCGTCCTGCGCCGCCAGATAGTCGGCCACCGGTTGGTCACGGCCGCTCAGTGCGCGCAGGCCGGGCTCCCAGTGCGGATTCGGCAGGCAGCGCACGTCGAACACGAAATCGAGGCCGTCGGGCACGCCGTTCTTGAAGCCGAACGATTCGAAGGTCAAGACCATCCGGCCCGGTACGCCGGGGCTGCGCAACTGGATCATTTCGCGCAACTGGTGCACGTTCATGTCCGTGGTGTCGAGCGTGAGATGGGCGAGGTTGGCGATCGGGCTGAGCAGGCGGCGTTCCAGTCGGATCGCTTCGTTGAGCGGAGTATCGGCGCCAGACAGCGGATGCCGCCGCCGGGTTTCGTTGTAGCGTCTTCTCAGACTTTCGTCCGACGCCGTCAGAAAGATCACCTGGGCTTCGATGTCGATGCCACGCAGCTGGTCCAGATAGACCGGGAACTGTGCGATTTCCTCGGGACTTTCGCGTGCGTCGATGCCGATCGCCAGGCGCTCGTAACGGTCGCGCAGCGTGACCGCGGTGTGCTGCGAAAGGTGCGCCACCAGCGCCAGGGGCAGATTGTCGATGCAGAAATGCCCCATGTCCTCGTACTGGCGCAGCGCGACGCTCTTGCCGGCCCCGGACAGTCCGCTGACGATGACCAGTTCCATTGCTGCGATCGGATCCTATTGCGTGCGGGGGCGGTTGATGGCGGCCTGTTGCCGTTGGGCGAATTCGAGGTCGGCGCGCTGGCCGTACAGGCGCAGCCAGAAATCGCGACAGGCGGCCTCCACCAGTGTCGCCAGATTATGCCCGATGGCGACCGGCATCGTGATCTGGGGAATATCGATGTCGAGCCAGGCCCGGCTTCCGCGCTGGCCTTGAAGGCGCTGCAGATAGGCTTCCGGGTCGGTGGTCGAGGTGCGCTTCAGATGCAGCGCCAGATCGATCCCGACAGTGTCGCGTATGGCCACCGTTCCGTACATCGATCGCGCGTCCAGTATGCCCAGACCACGAACCTCCAACATGCCGTTGAGCAGGCTCGGGCTGCGGCCTTCGAGCACTGGACCTGGCAGGCGCCGCAGTTCCACGGCGTCATCGGCGACCAGGCGGTGCCCGCGCGACAGTAATTCCAGCGCCAGTTCGCTCTTGCCGATTCCGGATTCGCCAGTCAACAGCACGCCCAGGCCAAACACATTCAAGAGCACGCCGTGGACGGTTACCCGCGGCGCGCGCAGCGCTTCAAGCGCTTGACGCAAGCGTGCAACGGCCTGATGTGCAGGCAGTGAGGTTGAAGCCAGGCTGAAATACCGGAGCGCGGAATCGGCGATGTCGGTGACGGCGCCCGGGGTCAGCAGCAGGCTGTGCAAGCCCGCCTTCGCCAGCGTGCCGAAGCAGCGCGTGCGGGTGGCGGGATCGCTGCGCTGCCACCACGCTGCCGCGGCGTCTCCGACAATCGCCAGTCCGCGCGACAGACTCGGATGGAAATAGCCGAGAGTGGAGACTGCTTGTGCCGGATTCGGGTCGCGCAGCCAATGTGTATCCGGCAGAGTCTCAACAAGACTGCGCAGCTCGGGATCGGCCCGACGGCCTGAGGCCGGTTCGATCGGTGCTTCGGCGTCCATGCGCCCGGGCCTGGATTGGCGTTCGCTCAGGCGATGGGGGCTATTGCTCGAACAGTTCGAGCAGGGCGCCTGTGTCGCCGGTTTCGCGCAGGCTGGCGCAGAATGCCTCGTCGGAGAAGGATTCGGCGATTGCCGCAAGTATCTTGAGATGCTGCTCGGTTGCGGCCTGCGGTACCAGCAGGCCGAACATCAGGTCGACCGCCTGCCCGTCGTGCGCATCGTAGTCCACCGGGTGTTTGAGCCGGACGAAGGCGCCGACCGCCTGCTCGATGCCGGCCATGCGCCCGTGCGGGATCGCCACGCCGTGGCCGAGGCCGGTGCTGCCCAGTTTCTCGCGTCCGCTCAGCGCGGAGAGAATATCGCTCTCACCCAGCGCGGGGGTTCCCTGCGACAACAGCTTGGACAGTTCCTCCAGCGCGCGCTTCTTGCTGGTCACCGTGACGCCGCTGGCGATCCGGTCCGCAGCCAGTACTTCTTTAAGTTTCATTGAGACGGCTCCCAGATGTGGGACGGTTGGGTCGTTGCGCAAATGCAAAAGGCCCAGCCGCTCCCAAGCGGCCGGGCCTTCCTCAGTTTACTGCTCGAAAACGTGCTTCTGCGCTTCCTTGGCGTGATGATCCCGGGACTGCTCCTTGAACTTGCGGGTCTGACGGTCGAGACGGTCGATCAATTGATCGATCGCCGCGTACATGTCGCCTTCCACCGCTTCGGCGTGCAGATTGCCGCCGCATGCGTGCACCGTCGCTTCGGCCTTGTGTCGCTGCTTTTCGACCGTCAGCACGACATGGGCGTCGAGCATCTTGTCGAAATGTCGTTCGACGCGCTGCATTTTCAGCTGGACGTAGTCGCGCAACGGGGCGGTCAGGTCAAGGTGATGTCCGGAGATGTTCAAGTTCATGCAATGACTCCTAACGAAATGGGTCGGCAGGACCCAGAGGGAACCCCGTGGCCGGGTGCGTCATTGCATGCCGCGTAGCCGCGGCAACGAGGTTCCGGTTAGGCCATGCGGCGGCGCTCGTGGGCGGCCGGAATCCCGAGTGCTTCCCGATACTTCGCGACCGTCCGTCGGGCGACCTGGATGCCATCCTTCAGCAGCAGGGTCGACAGCGTCGCATCGGAGAGCGGTTTGTCAGGAGTTTCCTGGCCGACCAGGCGCTTGATCATGGCCTGGATCGCGGTCGCAGAGCAGGTGCCTCCTTGTGTGGTTCGAACGTGGCTTGAGAAGAAGTACTTGAGTTCGTACAAACCTCTCGGGGTCAGCATATATTTGTTTGCGGTCGCGCGCGAAACCGTGGACTCGTGGATGCCCAGATTCTCGGCCACGTCGCGCAGCACCAGCGGCCGCATCGCCTCGTCGCCGTAGTCCAGGAAGGCGCGCTGCTCCTCGATGATGCGGGTCGCCACCCGTAACAGGGTTTCGTTGCGACTTTTCAATGAATTCAGGAAGTAACGGGCTTCCTGAAGATGTTGCTTGAGCGTTTGCTGGTCGCTGGAATTGTCGGCGCGGCGGATCAGGCCCATGTAGTGGCGATTGATGCGCACGCGTGGCGCGATTTCCGGATTCAGCGACACCTGCCAGCGGCCGGACTTCTTGACCACAAAGACGTCCGGAACGATGTATTCGGGCTCGGTGCCGGCGTAGGGACGGCCGGGGTGCGGTTGCAGTGATTGGATCACGGCGACGGCCTGTTGCAGGCGTTCCCGATCCAGCCCGGTAACGCGGCACAGCAGATTTTCGTCCTGCCGGGCCAGTTCGGCCATGTGCTTGTCGACGATCCGGAGCGCGGCGCTGCAGATCACGTCGTCGCAATCGTGCTGCTGCAGTTGCAAGCGCAGGCATTCGGAGAGATCGCGCGCGGCGACGCCGGGCGGATCGAAGTCCTGCACCAGCGCCAGCACCCGGTCGATGTCGTCCGTGTCGATGCCGGGCATTTCCAGCAGACGGGTGGACACGCCTTCCCAATCATCGAGATAGCCATCTTCGTTGACCGCGTCGACGAGATGGGCGGCGATCTCGGCGTCCCGTTCATTGAACGAACACAGCCCGGCCTGCCACAGCAGATGGTCACGCAGGGTGCCGTTGGCGTGCAGGCTGGCCTGGCGGTACTCGTAGAGTTCGGCTTCGGCCTCGGCATCACGGTGCGGCGCGCCGTCGTAGCTGTCCGACCAGATCTCCAGGTCCAGCTCGCCGCTGACCGGTGTTTCGTCGCTGGTGGGCTTTTCCGCTGCGTTCTCGTCGCGCAGCGCGACCTCGTCGATCGGTGCGGCGCCTTCTTCCTCGATGCGTTCAAGCATCAGGTTGGAGTCCAGCGCCTGCTGGATTTCGGTTTGCAGGTCGAGCGTCGACAGCTGCAACAGGCGAATGGCCTGCTGCAGCGCAGGCGTCATCGCCAGGGTTTGACCCATTCGGAGCGAAAGGTTCTGTCTCACGAGTGGTTTCGTGCCGCGCATGCTTTTTGCATAACGCGCATTGTACGCAGCCCGATCGGGCTTGCGGGAGCCCTGGGTGGTTGTGGTAACGTCGCTCGGATATTAACTGCGCATGAACGAACGCCTTCGGCGTCGAGCGCGTCTTCAGGCCGGCTTCAGAGCCTGAAGTCTTCTCCCAGATAGACGCGTCGCACCCGCTCATCCCGCTCGATCGCGGCGGGATCGCCTTCGGCGATGACTTCGCCTTCGGCCAATATGTATGCGCGCGAGCAGATGCCCAGCATTTCACGCACATTGTGGTCGGTTACCAGCACGCCGATACCGCGGCCCTGCAGCTGCGTGATGATCGAGTGGATGTCCTTGACCGCGATCGGGTCCACGCCCGCGAACGGTTCGTCGAGCAGGATGAAGCGGGGATTCGCCGCCAGCGCCCTGGCGATCTCGACCCGGCGGCGCTCACCGCCCGACAGCGACTGACCCAGTCCGTCGCGGATGTGTTCGATGCGAAATTCCTGCAGCAGGCGTTCGAGCTCGTCCTTGCGTCCCGCCGCGTCGAGATCCTTGCGGACCTCTAGCACGGCACGAATGTTGTCAGCGGTACTCAGTTTGCGGAATACGCTGGCTTCCTGCGGCAGATAGCCCAGGCCGCGGCGCGCGCGGGTGTGCATCGGCAGATGGGTGATGTCTTCGCCGTCGAGCTCGATGCGCCCGCCGTCGGCCGCGATCAGGCCCACCATCATGTAGAACGAGGTAGTCTTGCCGGCGCCGTTGGGGCCGAGCAGGCCGACGATTTCACCGGCGCGCACACTCATTGAGACATCGCGAACCACCGTGCGCTTCTTGAAGCGCTTGAGCAGGTGATGGGCTTCGAGCAAGGAGCAGCCGCTCCGGGCAGCGGCGTCGACAGGTGAGGGCTCGGCTTGCATCACGGCTGTTTGTCCTTGGTGTCTTGTTCGAGCGCCGCCGGGTCCAGGGTGATCCGCACCTGACCGCTGGTGCCGCCGCTGGCCTGGATTCGACGTTCGTTGAGGTCGTAGCGCAGGGTATCCGTGGTCAGGCGGTCGCGGCCGCGCAGCAGGCGCACCGCGCCGGTGAGTTGCAGCACGCCGTTGCGCGAGTCGTACTCGATGCGTTGCGCGTTGGCGTCCACCGGCGGCGCCTCCTTGCCGACGCCGCCGTTGTGCGCGAAGTGAGCCGGTGCACCGGTGACCACGATCACGAACTGGCGATTGTCGAGCTGGCGCAGTTCCAGTTCGTCGCCGGACAGGTTGAAGTCCCGTGCGCTGACCTTGACGTCCCCTCGGTAGATGGCCCGGCCGTCGCGCAGGATGTCTGCGCTTTGCGCTTCGATGTCGATCGGTCCGGTCGGCCGCTGATAGCCCGGCGCGGGCGCGGCAGCGGCGCTGACCGGCGTTTCGGCAGCTTGCTGTGCCCAACAAACCGGAGCGATGCCGCCCAGCGGCAGCGCCAGCAGCAACAAGGGCGCGAATCTACTCGCTCGGGTCATAGCGCACCTTGACGTTGCCCTGCAGTTGCACCCGATCGGCGTCCCAATCCGCGCGCATGCCGTTGGCGTCGGCGGAGCGGGCCACGCCGGCGATGGATACCGGGGTTTCGGTGTAGATCTGATGCACCTCCGGGTCGACCCACATCTGCTGAGTCTCCAGTTTCAGCGGCGGATCGCCTGGCCAATGTCCCTCGATCGTCACCGTGTTTTCCAGCAGCAGGCGCCGCGAATCCGGTGGCGCATAGCCTGCGGGCGCGCGCAGTACCCACGGCCCGTGCTCGCCGCCGAGCTGGTCCACGGTGAGTTCGGTGAGACGCGCCGAATCGTCGGCAAGCATTTCGATGCGCCGGGTGCGTACGCGCTGTTCCGGGTTGCCGTTGGCGTCGTAGCGCACCCATTCGGTATCGTCGAGATAGTAGCGTGGGCGGTCGGTGTCGAGCGCTGCGCTCTGCGCGGCCGGTCGCTTCACCGATACCCAGGTCAGGCCCAGCAAGGCGACGGCGATGGCGAAGGCGAACAGCGGGGCGGGACGCTTCGGCATCAACCGGCACCCACGGTGCCGGCCGCGTCCGATTGGCCGCGCGCGTCCATCAGCAGGTCGCAGGCTTCGCGCACGGCGCCGTTGCCACCTCGCCGCGTGCTGACCCAATGGGCGGCCGACAGAGCGGAACGGTGCGCATCGGCTACCGTCAGCGCGAGACCGCAGCGTTGCAGCAGCGGCAGGTCCGGCAGATCATCGCCCATGGCGGCACATTGGTCGGCTTCGAGTCCGAGTTGGGTTCGAATCTCGTCAAACGCGGGAAGCTTGTCTTCGGTGGACAGACGCAGGTGGCGAACGCCCAGGGATTCGAAGCGGCGCTGCATCGCAGGCGAGGGCCGTCCCGAGATGATCGCCACCTCGATACCGGCCTTCATCGCCAGCTTGATGCCGAGTCCGTCCTTGACATCCACGGCCTTGAGTTCGAGGCCGTCCGGTCCGAGATACAGCTTGCAGTCGGTCAGCACACCGTCGATGTCCAGGAACAGGCAGCGGATGCGAGCCGCGCGGCGTTGCAGTTCGGCAGCGTCGAGCTGGTTCATACGACACCCGCGCGCAGCAGGTCGTGCATATGCAACACGCCCTGGATGCGCTGATCCGCATCCAGCACCAGCAGTACCGTGACCTTGTGCCGCTCCATCAGGTTGACGGCCTCGGCGGCAAGCTGGTCTGCGCCGACGGAACGGCCGCCGCGCGTCATCACCTGTTCGATCGGTGTGTGATGAATGTCGACGCCGCTGTCGAGCACTCGGCGCAGGTCACCGTCGGTGAATACGCCGATGGCATGATCATCATCATCGACGATGGCGGTGATGCCCAGGCCCTTGCGCGACATTTCCAGCAGCGCGGCGGACAGCGTGACTTCGCTGCCGACCCTGGGGATGCGTTCACCGGTGTTCATGATCTCGCCGACCTTGAGCAGCAGGCGGCGTCCGAGTGAACCGCCCGGGTGGGTCAGCGCGAAGTCGGCTTCGGTAAAGCCGCGGGACTCGAGCAGGGCGATCGCCAGCGCGTCGCCCATCGCCAGCGTGACGGTGGTGCTGGATGTAGGCGCCAGGTTCATCGGGCAGGCTTCCAGGGCCACTGAGACGTCGATGTGCACACTGGCCTGCTGCGCCAGTGTCGAGGCCGGCTTGCCGGTCATCGCGATCAGCGGCACGCCCAGGCGCTTGAGCAGCGGCAGGATGGTGACGATCTCCGAGGTTTCGCCGGAATACGAAATTGCCAGCACTACATCCTGGCGCGTGATCATGCCGAGGTCGCCGTGGCTGGCTTCGCCGGGATGCACGTAGAACGCCGGTGTGCCGGTGGAGGCCAGTGTTGCCGCGATCTTGTTGCCGATGTGTCCGGACTTGCCCATCCCGGTAACGACCACACGTCCCTGGCAGGCCAGCATCAGTTCGCAGGCTTGCACAAAGCTGTTGTCGACGCGCGTGAGCAGCGCCTCGATGGCGTCGCGCTCGATCTCCAGTACCTTTCGGCCCAGGCGAATCAGCTCGGGATGGTCCATCGTTTCGGTTGCGCAAAATGGGCGGATGCGGAGTTTAGCCGATGGCCGGCGCCCAAACCCAAACGCTCATCGCCCAAGCACTCATCGCTTGATGCTGGCGTAGGCGTCCAGCGCACGCTGGCGCGAGGCGCCCAGGTCGGCCAGCGCCGGCGCGTAGTCGCGGCCGCGCTCGAAGCCGGCGAACTGGTCGGGCTTCGCATCGAACGGGGCCAGCGCCGCCTTGGCAGGCAGTGGCGCCAATTCCGGCACCCAGCGCCGAACGTAGTCCGCGTTCGCATCGAACTTTTCGGCCTGACGCACCGGATTGAAGATGCGAAAGTAAGGCGCCGCATCCGCGCCGCAACCGGCGACCCACTGCCAGCCCAGGGTGTTGTTGGCGAGATCGGCGTCTACCAGCGTGTCCCAGAACCAGCGGGCGCCATCCTGCCAGGGCAACAGCAGGTTTTTGGTGAGAAAGCTCGCCACAATCATGCGGACGCGATTGTGCATCCAGCCATGTGCCCAGAGTTCGCGCATGCCGGCATCGACGATCGGAATGCCGGTGTTTCCGCCTTGCCAGGCCTTGAGGTCCAGCGCCGCGTGCTTCCCGTGCCGCCACGGAAACTGCTCGAAACGCGCGTTGAGCGGCCGCTCCGGCGTCTCTGGATAGTGGAACAGCAGATGATGGGCGAACTCGCGCCAGCCGAGTTGCCGCGTGAATTGCTCGCTTGCGGTGACGGCACCACGGCGTGTGGTCTGCTGCGCAGCCTGTTGCATGACGGCGACGACCTGCCTTGGCCCGATTTCCCCGAAGTGCAGGTACGGCGACAGTCGCGAGGTACCGGCCAGAGCCGGTTGGTCACGCGCCTCTGTGTAGTCGAACATCGCCTCCTTGCCGAACGCGCGCAGCGCCGCTTGCGCGCCGCGTTCACCAGGCGCCCAGGTCTTTTCAAGACCGCCGGTCCATTCGATCGCCGGCAGCAGATGCAGAGATGCCAGGTCATCACCGGTCGGCGGCGTGGCCAGCCCGGTGATCTTGCGGACGGCCGGCTCCGGTTGAGCGCATCGCCGGCGCTGGCAGCTGCGCCAGAACGGTGTGAACACGCGATACGGGTCTCCGCTGCCGGTGCGAACCGTCCAGGGCTCGTGGAGCAGGGCTGCGTTGAAGCTCTCAAGCTCGATTCCGTCGTCGCTCAGCACGCGTTTGATGTGCGTATCGCGGCGAATCGCAGCCGGTTCATACAGGCGATTCCAGTAGAGCCCCTCGGCGCCGGTCTCCCTGATCAGTGCGCGCAGTACCGACAGGCTGTCGCCACGTCGCAACAGCAGCGGCGCTCCCGCATGGCGCAGGGCATCGCCCAGGGCCTGCAGGCTGTGGTGCAGCCACCAGCGCGAGGCGGCGCCGGGTTGCCAGGGCGCTTCCTCGTCGGGTGCCCAGATGTAGACCGGCAGTACGCGCTCGGCCGTGTCCACGGCCTGTCGCAGGGCAGGGTTGTCACTCAGCCGCAGGTCGCGGCGGAACCAGACGATGGCGGTCTTCACGGGCTTGCGGCAGTCTCTATGGCAGTCGCGGGGCTCGGATCGAGGCGAAGCCTGATTATGCGCGCCGTCAATCGTCGGCTCGGTGAACAGACGATCTTGCAGCGGATTGCCGAAACATTGGCGTGCGCGCGCAGAGCGGTCGAAGCGGCGCTAGAATCCGCCGCCTTATGAGCAAATCCCAAGCAGCGGCGCTCGAAATATCGGGGCTGCAGAAACACTATGGTTCGGTGCATGCGCTCAAGGGCGTGGATCTGCGCGTTGAACGCGGCGAGTTTTTCGGACTGCTCGGCCCGAACGGCGCCGGCAAGTCCACGCTGATCAGCGTCGTTGCCGGACTGGTGCGCGCCGACACCGGCAGCGTCGCGGTGCTCGGCCACGATACCGTGCGCGATTGGCGGGCGGCTCGGCGCAATCTCGGCGTGGTGCCGCAGGAACTGGTGTTCGACCCCTTCTTCAAGGTGCTCGACATGCTGCGTATCCAGGCTGGCTACTACGGTTGCGGCAAGGAAGTGTGGCCGTGGATCGACGAGTTGCTGGAACGACTCGATCTGGCCGGCAAGCGCGACCAGTCTTTGCGCTCCCTGTCCGGCGGTATGAAGCGGCGCGTGCTGATCGCGCAGGCGCTGGTGCACAAACCTCCGTTGGTGATCCTCGACGAGCCGACCGCCGGCGTGGATGTCGAGCTGCGGCGCACGCTGTGGAGCTTCGTGCGTGACCTGCATGCCAAGGGCACGACGGTGGTACTGACAACGCACTATCTGGAAGAAGCTCAGGACCTGTGCGAGCGCATCGCGATCGTCGACAAGGGGCGGGTGCGTGTGGTCGAGACCACCAAGCAGTTGCTGGGGCGCCATCCCTATCGCTTTCTGCGTTTGCAACTCGCCGGTGGCGGCGTGTTGCCGGAATCGCTGCGTCCATTGGTGACCTCGGAAAAGGACGGCGTGCTGGAACTCAAGCTGGAACGGGAGGCGCATCCGATTGGCGGTGTGTTTCAAGCACTCAGCAGCGCCGGACTCGAAATCGGCGATGTGCAGACGCGCGACCCCGATCTCGAAGACGTCTTTCTGGAGCTGACCTACCCGGGGACCCACTCATGAACGACCGTATCGGTTTCCGGACACTGCTCAAGAAAGAGGTCCAGCGATTCTGGTCGGTACTCGGCCAGACCGTGACCGCACCGGTGGTGACCGCGCTGCTGTATTTGCTGGTGTTCGCGCAGGCGATGAAAGGTCGCGCACCGGTTTATCCAGGCGTGGAGTACACCGAATTCCTGGTGCCCGGGTTGGTGATGATGACGGTCATCCAGAACGCCTTTGCCAATAGCGCGTCCAGTCTCACGCAATCCAAGATCATGGGCAGTCTGGTGTTCCTGATGATGGCGCCGCTCGGCGCCTTCGAATGGTTCGCAGCCTATGTGGTGGCGTCGGTGCTGCGCGCCTTGCTGGTGGCCACCGCGATGTTGATCGTGACGCTTCCGTTCGTGGGTCTGACGTTTCATTCGCCGCTGGTGCTGATGGCGATGTTCCTGCTGACGGCCGGTACACTGGCGAGCCTCGGCATCATTGCCGGTATCGTCTCGACCAAGTTCGATCACATCGCCTCGTTCACCAATTTCATCATCACTCCGTTGTCGTTCCTGTCGGGTGTGTTCTATTCGGTGCACGCCTTGCCGCCGCTGGCCTACACCGCCTCGCGCTTCAATCCGTTTTTCTACATGATCGACGGATTCCGCTATGGCTTCTTCGGCCATGCCGACGTGCCGGCCTGGCAGAGCCTGTGCTGGACCGCGGCCGGATTCACGATCGTGGCCAGCGTCGCGCTGTGGATGCTGATCACCGGCTACAAGCTGCGTCGCTGAGCCGCGCGGGTCCAACGGGCGTTAAGCTCCACTCAACCAATCAAGCAGGGTACGAGTCATATGACCGCAGACGAAATCAAGCATCTGATCGAGACCGGTCTGCCGGACGCCACCGTCAGCGTGATCGGCGATGACGGCGCGCATTTCCAGGCGGAAGTCGTGTGGGCCGGGTTCGAAGGCAAGAACATGATCGCTCAGCATCGCGAGGTTTACGCCACGCTCGGCGCTCGCATGGGCAATGAGATTCACGCCTTGCAGCTGCGAACGCGCGCCAGCTGAGCCGACACGCCCCATGGACAAACTGATCGTTGAAGGCAATGGCCCGCTCCGGGGCGATGTCCGCGCATCCGGCGCCAAGAACGCCTCCTTGCCGATCCTGTGCGCCTGCCTGCTGTCCGATGAGCCCTTGCACGTCAGCAATGTGCCCGAGCTGCACGATGTCACCACCACCAAGCGTCTGCTCGCGCAGATGGGCGTGAAGGTCTCGCTCGGGGAAGCCAACAGCGTCACCGTCGATGCCCGCGGCGTGCACACGCATATCGCGCCGTACGAACTGGTGAAGACCATGCGCGCCTCCATCCTCGTGCTGGGGCCGCTGGTGGCGCGCCACGGCGAGGCGCAGGTGTCCTTGCCCGGTGGCTGCGCGATCGGTGCGCGCCCGGTCAATGTCCACCTTGAGGGACTCAAGGCGATGGGCGCGGAAATCCTGCTCGAGGACGGTTTCATCAAGGCGCGTGCGTCACGCCTGCGCGGGACCACCGTGGTGATGGAGCAGGTGTCGGTGACCGGTACCGAGAATCTGATGATGGCGGCCTGTCTGGCCGAAGGCACCACGGTGCTCGAAAACGCCGCGCGAGAGCCGGAAGTCGTCGATCTGGCGGTCTGCCTGACGGCCATGGGCGCGCGGATCCGGGGCGCCGGAACCTCGACGGTCGTGGTGGAAGGCGTGGAGCGGCTGCACGAGGCCCGCCATCAAGTGCTGCCGGACCGCATCGAAACCGGCACGTTCCTGGTGGCCGCGGCGATGACACGTGGCCGCATCACGGTGCACGACACCGACCCGGACCAGCTCGATGCCGTGCTTCAGAAACTGCGTGGTGCGGGTGCTGTGATCCTGGCCGGCGACAGCACCATCGAACTGGACATGCGTGGCGCGCGGCCGCGCAGCGTGGACGTTCACACCGCGCCGCATCCCGGTTTCCCGACCGACATGCAGGCGCAGTTCATGGCGCTCGACGCGGTTGCCGAAGGCGCCGGAATCATCACCGAGACCATTTTCGAGAACCGGTTCATGCACGCGCTGGAACTGCAGCGCCTCGGCGCCGATATTCGTATCGAGGGACACACCGCCGTCGTCAGTGGTCGCGAGCGGCTCAAGGGCGCACCGGTGATGGCGACCGATCTGCGCGCATCGGCCTCGCTGGTGCTGGCCGCCCTGGTCGCCGAAGGCGAGACCCTGATCGACCGCATCTACCACATCGATCGTGGCTACGAGCACATCGAGGACAAGCTGCGCGGACTCGGCGCCGAGATTCGACGTCAGTCCTGAAAGCCGCGTCGGGCTTCAGAAACTGAGCAGCGGTCCGCCTCCGGCATCACTGCGTTCGCGTCGCGCCGCCGGTGAACCCAGACGAGGGATCGGTGGCAGCTGAACGCTGTGCTGCTGGTGCCCCAGCATGTGGAAATCGGCGGTGCGCGCCAGCACCTCGGCGATGTCGGGCCAGTTGATGCCGGCGCGGCTCGCCAGTTCACGCACGCGCGGATTGGCATAGCGGCGACGCAGCACCCGGTTGCCGTTTTGCTCGACGCCCAGCGCGCGTGGCAGACCCAGCCAATTGAATTCCTGGATCAGCCAGGTGGCCAACGACAATGGCGGTGGCCGAACGCCAAACCGCTTCGAGAGGTCGCGCAGTACCGATCGCAGTGGCGGGATGCGCGGATCGAACAGCCACAGCGGCTCGTCTGCCAGATCCCAGTGCTGCGGCAGGCTCGCAAGCAACTCGGCCGCGAAGTCGGCGCTGATCGCCGGCAGCCATTCCAGGTCCGAAGCCGGCATCACCTTGAGGCTGCGCATACGCACCCGTTCCAGCAGAGAGACCAGGTTCGGATTGTGTTCGTAGCTGCCGCTGCGGGAATCGCCCAAGACCAAGCCGCTGTGGACGCGGGCCGGTGCGCGATGAGCCTTGTGCAGCTCCCGCATCAGGGTGTTGTAGGCCAATACCAGGCAACCGGTTTCGCGCGGCATTTGCAGCGCGCGCCGCATTGCACGGTCCTCGTCCCAGGTGCCGAGTTGCGCGAGTTTGCGTGTCGGGTCCAGCACCTCGCCCAGGGAAAAGTCGGTGACCAGACTGACGTGCCGCACGCCGCTGCCGATGATGGCCGCCGCCAGGCTGGTCATTGCCAAGCGCAGCGCCGGGAGGTTGTCGTAGCGTTTCGAGAGCGCGCCACGCTGCAGCATCACGAAAATCGACGCGCGCTCGCTGACCGGCGCCAAGCCGCCGACGAAGCGTTCGTAGCTGGGTATCGCTTCGAGTCTGCGCACTTGCTCGCCGCGTCTGGTCAGCGCTGCGACCAGTGCTTGCGTGAGGCTGCCCGGAGTGCCGATGACGGTCGAGTGCCGCGTCTGCGCGTTCGGTAGTGGCGCGGTCTCCTCGAGACTCTCTGTCACCCGCTGCATCACCCGTTCCGATGTCTCCAGCGTTGGCCTGAACGGGGTCGCATCGGGTGCACGTTCCGCATTCGGTGCGGGCGGGGGAGCGCTTGGCTCGTCGTAGCCATCGGGCACGCGATCGATATCCAGTGCATGACTGAGCAGCGCTTCCGGGCTCCAGAAGAAGCGAATCGTAGGGCAGGCCGAATCGCAGAAGTCGATCACCATTACCGCCGGGGTGCGCGAATGGCGTGGCCGGTCGCCGTGGCGCAGTTCCGTGTGCGTCCAGTTCGTTTCCCAGACGAATTCGATGATCGTCGAATGACGGCAGCGGTGCGCGGCCGCCAGACGGATTTCATGCAGACCGAGTTTGCGCAAGCCGAACACGAAGCCGCGAATCGCCTGGCGACCGGCGTATTCGTAACCGCTGACCATGTCGATCAGCCGGCTGGCTTCCGGCAGCAACTCCGTTTCAGGTGAATTCCCCCTCAGCAGCAGGTTGACGTGTTCGACCCAGTTCTGTGCAAACGTATTCGACATGTTGACCCCGATATCTGGTGGGCATCCATGCCGCCGTAGTGCATTTTCTCCACAGCAATATTCGTGGCTGCCAGCGCGGATTGTCCGGCGATGCAGACTGAACGGCGCCGATTGAGCGATCGGCGGCCGCGACCGCCGCTCCGTGTTGCATGATTCGTTGAGATGGCTCGAGTTGATTCACCGCCCCCGACCCGGAGAAGTGCATTGCCGCAATTCCCAGAAGTCGCGGTCGTCATCGTCGGCCTGGGTCTGCTCGGTGCTTGCCGCCCCGGCCGCCCGATGCGTTGCCCGCGCTCGTCGATTCGGTCTGGGTTGTCAGCGAATCAGACGGGGTGGCGGCGGGTGCGCGCTATGCCTTCCTCACCGGCGGCAGGCTGATCGTGGATGCGGGGGCGGGCGGTGGTTCACCGATGGTGGGACGCCAGTTTCGGGCCGGGACGGGTCTGGTCCTGGTCGGGGATTCGATCGCCTATCCGACCGACATCGTCGAACACGACGCGAAGCAGCTGGTGCTGCGCAGCCACAATCCCGGTGGCACGCTGATGATTCATCTGGTGGCACCGCCCGGTAGCCGCCGCGGGGTTTCGGCGGCAATTGCCGGGGCTCGGTACAATCGCGCGCCCAACCCCAAGCCAAACGACCACGGCGGCCATGACCATGCTGACGCTGGCTCTCTCGAAGGGCCGCATACTCGAGGAAACCCTGCCCACACTTCAGGCGATCGGTCTGCAGCCGGCTGGCGATATCGATCGGCTGCTGCGCGTGCCTTCACGTCATCCCGAGGTCCAGCATCTAATCATCCGCCCCACGGATGTGCCGACCTATGTGGAATACGGCGCTGCCGATTTTGGCATCGTCGGCAAGGACATCCTGATGGAGCACGGCAGTGGATCGCTCTACGAGCCGCTGGATCTCGGCATCGCACAATGCCGGCTGATGGTGGCCGGCTTGCCTGGAACCAAACCCCTGCGCCACCGTCGCCTGCGCGTGGCGACCAAATATCCCGAGATCACGCGGCGCTACTTCGCGCAGCAGGGCAAGCAGGTCGAGATCATCAAGCTGTATGGCTCGATGGAACTGGCGCCGCTGGTGGAACTGGCGGACGTAATCGTCGATCTGGTCGCCACCGGCAAGACGCTCAAGGCCAACGGCCTGGTCGAACTGGAGCACATCGCGGACGTATCCTCGCGTCTGGTCGTCAACAAGGCTGCGATGAAGACCAAGCACGCCACACTGCGCTACTGGCTCGACCGTTTCCGGGAGGCCACGGAGATTGCCCATGCCTGAGATCAATCGCCTCGACAGCACGAACGCGGATTTCGGGGCGCGTCTTGATGCGCTGCTCGACCGCTTGCCCGAGCGCGACTCCCAGGTGCAGAGCGTGGTCGCCGGCATCATCGCGGACGTGCGTGTACGCGGTGATGCCGCGGTGCTCGAATACACGCGACGCTTCGACCGCTTGGATGCCACCAGTCTGGAGGCCCTCGAGATTCCGCGCGAACGATTGAAGGCGGCCTGGGATGGGCTGCCGACGGCGCTGCGCGAGGCCCTGTCGACAGCGCATCGGCGCATCCGTGACTATGCCGAACGGCAGGGCCTGCAGGGTTTCAGCTTTATCGACGCGCACGGTAACGAACTCGGTCAGCGCGTCACCGCGATGGACCGCGTAGGGCTGTATGCGCCGGGCGGCAAGGCGGCGTATCCGTCGTCCGTGCTGATGAACGCCGTGCCTGCCAAGGTGGCCGGCGTGCGTGAGCTGGTGATGTGCGTGCCGACGCCCGACGGCATCGTCAACGAGACCGTGCTGGCGGCGATCCACTTGAGCGGTGTCGACCGTGTGTTCACGATCGGCGGCGCCCAGGCCGTGGCGGCGATGGCCTGCGGTACCCAGACGATTGCCCAGGTCGACAAGATTGTCGGCCCCGGCAATGCCTATGTCGCCGAGGCCAAGCGTCAAGTGTTCGGCATGGTCGGGATCGATTCGATCGCCGGCCCGTCCGAAATCGTGGTGATCTGCGATGGCCAGACCGACCCGCGCTGGACCGCGATGGACCTGTTCTCCCAGGCCGAGCATGACGAGGAAGCCCAGTCCATTCTGATCTCGCCGGACGCGGCCTATCTCGACGCGGTGCAGGCGGCGATGGACGAGCGGCTCGCAGAACTGCCACGTGCCGAGATCGTGCGTGCCTCACTGCGCGCGCGCGGCGCCCTGATCCTGGTGCGCGATCTGAGCGAAGCCGTAGGGGTTTCGAACCACATTGCGCCGGAGCATCTGGAGCTGTCCGTGGCCGATCCGGATACCTTGCTCGACGAGGTGCGCCACGCGGGCGCGGTCTTCCTGGGGCGGCACACGCCCGAGGCCTTCGGCGACTATTGCGCCGGGCCCAATCATGTGTTGCCCACGTCGCGTGCGGCGCGCTATGCCAATCCGCTGGGCGTCTATGAATTCCAGAAACGCAGCAGCCTGATTCGTTGCAGTCCCGAGGGTGCGCGAGCGCTGGCTCCGATCGCCAGCCGGCTCGCGGACGCGGAAGGCCTGCAGGCGCATGCCGCAAGTGCCAGCGACCGTAGCTGAGCCGACGAGCCGTCCCCCGAAAGGGCGTCAAGTTCAATATGGCCTTGCGCCAGCTTTGGGAGAAGCGGGTGGCGGTGGGTGGACGAGGAGATGCGCTGCGTCAACGGGCAGATCGAGTTCCTGTTGCGCGATGCGCTGCTCAAGTCGCGAGCATCAAGCCGCTGATGATCGCACCCCAGGATCGGGAAGGCTTCATCCGCAGCCTGGCGCAGCGCTGTCCGCATCTGCACGAACACGATGGCGCGCTGCTGCCGCGCGAACCGGCGGACCACTGACATGACGAAGGCCCGCACCGGTCCCCGGTGCGGGCCTTCGTTGACCACGAACGTCTGCTCAGCCTTCGGCGAGCTTGTCGAGGTACCGCTCCGCATCCAGGGCCGCGCGGCAGCCGGTGCCGGCCGAGGTCACGGCCTGACGGTAGACATGATCCATCACGTCGCCGGCCGCGAACACGCCTTCGACGCTGGTCGCCGTGGAGTCGGCACCGGAACCGGCCTTGACCTTGATGTAGCCGTTCTCCATGTCGAGCTGGCCTTCGAAGATGCCGGTGTTCGGGCGATGCCCGATCGCGACGAACACGCCGGCGAGCGGCACATCCCGGGTTTCGCCGGTCTGCGCGTGCCTGATGCGCATGCCGGTGACACCGGTGTCGTCGCCGAGCACTTCGTCGAGCTCGTGATTCCACTCGATCGCGGCCTTGCCTTCCTCGACACGCTTGGCGAGCTTGTCGTGCAGGATCTTCTCGCCGCGGAACTTGTCGCGACGATGCACCACGGTGACCTTCTTGGCGATGTTGGACAGGTACAGCGCTTCCTCGACGGCGGTGTTGCCACCACCGATCACGGCGACTTCCTGGTTCTTGTAGAAGAAGCCGTCGCAGGTTGCGCAGGCCGAGACGCCCTTGCCCTTGAAGGCTTCCTCCGACGGCAGGCCCAGGTACATCGCCGAGGCGCCGGTGGCGATGATCAGCGCGTCGCAGGTGTAACTGCCCTGGTCGCCGACCAGCGTGAATGGGCGGACCTTCACGTTCACTTCATGAATGTGGTCGTAGATCATCTGCGTGTTGAAGCGTTCCGCGTGCTGCCGCATGCGCTCCATCAGGTCGGGGCCGAGCAGGCCCTCGACGTCGCCGGGCCAGTTGTCCACGTCGGTCGTCGTCATCAACTGCCCGCCCTGCTCCAGGCCGGTGATCAGCGCGGGATTCAGGTTGGCGCGCGCCGCATAGACCGCGGCGGTGTAGCCGGCCGGGCCCGAGCCGAGAATGATGAGGCGATGGTGCTGGCTTGTGCTCATTTTTGATTTCCATCAGACCGTAAGGTCCCGCCCCCCGCGAACCGGAGGGCGGGCGTTGAGGCGGCCGCTCAGATTTACAGCGACTCGCCGTGCTGCGCGAGGTATTCGGCCACGCCGGCGGTGTCCGCTTTCATGCCGCTCTGGCCCTTCTGCCAGCCGGCCGGACAGACTTCGCCATGCTCCTCGTGGAACTGCAGCGCATCGACCACGCGCAGCATATCGTCGACGTTGCGGCCGAGCGGCAGGTTGTTGACGGTCTGGTGCTGCACCATGCCTTCCTTGTCGATCAGGAACGAGGCGCGGAATGCGACACCGGCGCCCGGGGCCTCGATGCCGTAGGCCTGCGCGATCTCGTGGGTCACATCGGCCACCATCGGGAATCCGACTTCGCCGATGCCACCCTTGTTGATCGGCGTCTGGCGCCAGGCGAAATGGGTGAACTGCGAATCGATCGACACGCCGACGAGCTGCACGCCGCGTTCTTCGAACGCCTTGCGGCGATGCTCGTGCGCGATGATCTCGGACGGGCATACGAAGGTGAAGTCCAGCGGCCAGAAGAACAGCACGACATATTGGCCACGCAGTTCGGACAGTTTGAAGCTCTCGGTGATCGAGCCGTCGCCGAGTACGGCCGCGGCGGTGAAATCAGGGGCGGTACGCCCAACCAGTACGCTCATGCTTGATGCTCCTAGATGGTTTCAGCACTACGGATGCAGCTTCGCCGCATCATGGCGCGGAAGGATAGAAAATACCGGGCAATAGGTCAATGCAAACGTTTGGATAAAATCAATAGGTTTTGCTAATTAAAGGCGTCGTCATGGTATCGTCGCTGGAGACTTGACGATGGGGTTTGCGATGCGGTTCTTCAAGTACGTCGGTGTCTGCGCGATCTTCGTGATCATGCCGAATGCCCCGATCGAGGCGGCCGCTGCCGCACCGCCCGAACTGAGGGTGCCCGACGGTTTCAGTATCGAGACCTTTTATGACGATGTACCGGGTGCCCGGGCACTCGCCCGGGGCGACGATGGAACGATCTACGTCTCCACCCGTGAAGTCGGGTCCATCTACGCGCTGAGCGACGAAGATGGTAACGGCCAGCCCGACCGACGCCGCGTGCTCGCGCAGGGCATGACCCAGCCGACCGGCATCGCCTGGCATGACGGCGATCTGTATGTGGCGGAAATCGACCGCATCTGGCGCTATCCGGATATCGCCAAGCATCTCGATTCGCCGCAGCGCGAATCGGTGCGTGATGACCTGCCAGACGCCACTCACCATGGCTGGCGCTACATCGCGTTCGGACCGGACGGCAAGCTCTACGTGGCGATCGGTGCGCCCTGCAACATCTGCGAACCGGACGACTTCGTCCGGGATGGCCGCACTCTGCAATTCGGCTCGATCACGCGCATGAATCCGGATGGCTCGGAGTGGGAAGTCTACGCGCGCGGTATCCGAAATTCGGTGGGCTTCACCTGGGACGACGAGGGTGAACTCTGGTTCACCGACAATGGCAGGGACTGGCTCGGGGACGATCTGCCGCCGGGCGAACTCAATCACGCGAGCGGCCCGGGTGAACACTTCGGCTATCCGTACTGTCACGGCGGTACCGTGCCGGACCCGGAATTCGGCAAGGGCAGGGAGTGTGACGAGTTCGTGGCGCCGGTGCAGGCGCTGGGGCCGCATGTGGCGCCGCTGGGCGTGAAGTTCTATACCGGCAGCCAGTTTCCGGCGGCGATGCGCGGGCAGGTCTTCATCGCCGAGCACGGCTCATGGAATCGCTCCAAACGCATCGGCTATCGCGTCACGCGGGTCAGGCTGGATGACGAGGGCAAGGGTGTCGAATACGTGCCGTTCGTGACCGGCTGGCTGGACGGTGAGCGAGTGCGCGGCCGACCGGTCGATCTGCTGGTGCAGCCGGACGGTTCGATGCTGGTTTCGGACGATGCGCTGGGGCGGATCTATCGGGTCCGGTATACCGGCGAGTAATGCCATCGACGCCGGTTCGGGTTCCGTGCGAGCGTGACCTTGCGTCGAACATCCCATTCAGGCAAGTCGTTCATAATGACGGCTTCAGACCTTTTGTCCTTACAGTCCCGCCGCTGCGGGCTTACACGTGCCGTCAATGACTAAAGAAAAATCCCTGATCCGTCGCGTTTTCGGATTCATCTGGGGCGCCGTCGTTCTGGTGTATCGGGCGATCGTGGTGATCAGCCTGCTGCTGTCGCTGCTGATCCTGTACATGATGTTCACCGGCGGGCAGCCGCCAGCCATCGAAGACAACATCGCGCTGGTGGTGGCCCCGGCGGGTAGCCTGGTCGACGCCAGCGATCAGGATCCCGCGCAGCGCTTCTTCGAGGAACTCAGCGGGGAAGGCCCGTCGCAGACCCAGGTCGGCGATCTGGTCGAGGCGATCGATCGCGCAGCCGAGGACGATCGCATCAGCATGATCGCGCTGAAGCTGGATGAAATGACGGCCGCGGGCATGGCGCAGGTCGAGGAGGTCGGCATGGCGCTGGACCGTTTCAAGGCCAGCGGCAAGCCGGTCACCGTCTACGGCCAGTTCTTCGGTCAGTCGCAGTATCTGCTGGCTTCCCACGCCAGCGATATTTCTCTGGACCCGATGGGTTCGGTGCTGATCGAAGGGTTCTCCAGCTACGGCTATTTCTTCAAGGACGGACTCGACAAGCTCGGGCTCAATGTCCATGTGTTCCGGGTAGGCGAATACAAGTCGGCGGTCGAGCCGTTCCTGCGCAATGACATGTCGGAGGCGGCCAAGACGGCAAATCGCGACTGGCTGGGTGATCTCTGGAGCGTCTATGGTGATGAGATCGCCGCGCAGCGTGGTCCCGACGCCCAGCCGGTGACGAACTACGTGCAGAGCCTGGCCGACGAGATGGAACGCAGCGGGGGCGATTCGGCCAGCGTCGCGCTGGATGCCGGCTTGGTCACGCGCCTGGAAACACTCGGCGAATACCGTGCCCGTATGGGCCAGACCGTGGGCATCGACGAGGAAGGACATGGCAGCTTCCGTCAGGTGCGCGACCTGGCCTATCTGAAGTCGGTGCGTCATCACCAGCCGAGCACTGCTGCGCGCAAGGTTGCCGTGGTCACGGTGCAGGGCGCCATCGTCGATGGATTCGGTGAGTCCGGACAGGCCGGCGGCGACCTGATCGCCAGTCTGCTCGATGAGGCACGCCGCGACGACGAGGTTGATGCCGTAGTCCTGCGTGTCGATTCACCCGGCGGCAGCGTGACCGCGTCCGAGCGCATCCGTCGCGCCGTGATCGCGCTGCGTGACGATGGCAAGCCGGTGGTGGCCTCGATGTCCTCGGTGGCCGCGTCCGGCGGCTACTGGGTGTCGATGTCCACCGACAAGATCTACGCCTATCCCAGCACCATCACCGGCTCGATCGGCATCTTCGGCCTGTTGCTGACCACCGAGGACACGTTCTCGAAGCTCGGCATCAATGTCGACGGTGTCGGCACCACGTCGCTGGCCGGCGCGTTTCGCGGCGACCGTCCGCTGTCGCCCGATGTCTCGCGCATCATCCAGGCGAGCATCGAACACGGCTACCAGACCTTCATCAATGGCGTCGCCCAGGGGCGCGAAATGCCGGTGGAACGTGTCGACGAGATCGCGCGCGGTCGCGTCTGGAGCGGCCTGGACGCCCAGGAACTGGGCTTGGTCGATGCGCTCGGCAGCTTCGACGACGCGGTGCAGGCCGCTGCGGAACTGGCGGGTCTGAGCGAAGGGGGCTATCAAATCGACCGGCGCGAACCCGACTGGGGTTTTCCGGGAGATCTGCTGCAGCAACTGCGTCCGCGCGTGAGCCTGTCGATGCTGCCCGGCCTCGGCTCGGCACTGGAGAAGATGGCCGCCCAAATGGACTGGAGCCGGCGGCTCGCCTGGGTCAACGATCCGCAGCACCAGTACGCCTACTGCTTCTGCGACACCCGCGACGCGATGCGTTGACATGGATACGCTGGTCGTCGATGGAATGCGCATTTGCTATACGGCTGCGGGCTCAGGTCCGCCGCTGTTGCTGATTCATGGCCTCGGCGCCAATCGCAGCGACTGGGATTCGCAGATTCCGGAGTTCTCCAAGCACTACCGGGTGATCGCACCGGATCTTCCGGGCTACGGCGACAGTGCCAAACCCTTGCGCCTGTACTCGGTGCCGTATTTCGCGCAGCTGATGTGGCAGCTGTGTGATCGTCTGGGCCTGGAACAGATCAGCATCGTCGGGCACTCCATGGGCGGTGCCACGGCGTTGCAGATGGCCGTGGATGCGCCTGATCGGGTCGAACGCATGGTCATCGCCAACAGTGTTCCGACCTTCACGCCGCGCAATTTCGAGGAGTATCGGGAATTCGCGCTGCGCATGGGGCTGATGACGCTGTTCGGGCCGCGTCTGCTCGCCACGTTCATGTCGCGCCGGATGTTTCCGCGCGCCGACCAGACCGCGCAGCGCGAACGTTCGATCGCACGTAGCAAGCACAACCACCGACATACCTATCTGGTGAGCCTGCTGGCGCTGGCGCGCTGGTCGGTACGCGCGGACCTGCCCAGGCTGCGGATTCCGACGCTGGTGATCGCCGCGGAGAAGGACTACTTTCCGTTCGAAGACGTCCAGCAGTTTGCCTCCGAGCTTCCGTTGGGCGAGCTTCAGGCATTCCCCGGCACCCGGCACGGTCTGCCGATGGAAGTTCCGGAAGCGTTCAACGAGTCGGTGCTGGAATTCCTGTTGCGCGAGCCGGCCCCCGCCGTCAGGCGTCGGCGACGCAAGGCGGCAGTCGAGACTACCTGAGGGCGACGCGCAGAGCGGCGTTGATGTCCGGTAGCGCGGCGCCCGGCGCCAGCAGGCGCATCGACAGGTCCACGGCCTGCACGTGCTTGGTCAGGCCGCCGATCGAAATCCGGTCCACGCCGGTATCGGCGATCGAGCGCACATTGTTGAGGCTGATGCCGCCGGAGGCTTCCAGCACGCTGTCGCCACGGTTGTAGCGGCGAAAATCGCGCCCCATGTTGACTGCCTTGGCCAGGATGTGGGTCGGAAAATCATCCAGCAGCAGCAAGTCCACGCGTTCTTCCAGTGCGGCCTGCACCTCGCTCAGGTTCTCGGCCTCGCACATCAGCGGCACACCCGCATTCAGCGCACGCGCGGCGCGAATTGCTTCCTTGATGCCGCCGGCCGCGACAATATGGTTTTCCTTGATCAGGATGCCGTCGTAGAGGCCGAAGCGATGATTGTCACCGCCGCCGGCCGTTACGGCATGCTTCTGCGCCGAGCGCAGACCCGGCAGCGTCTTGCGGGTATCGACGATGCGCGCCTGAGTGCCACGAATCCGCTCCACAAAACGGCGGACCACCGTGGCCGTGCCCGACAGTGTCTGCAGGAAGTTCAGCCCGGTGCGTTCGCCGGTCAGGATCGAGCGGGCGGGACCGCGCAGGACACACAGGCGACCATCCGCGCGGATGCTGGCGCCATCCTCGACATCCCAGGCGATCTCGACGCGGGGGTCGATCTGGCGGAACACCTCGTCGAACCACGGGCGTCCGCAGAACACGGCACTTTCTCGGGCGACCACGTAGCCCACTGCCGTCGCGTCCGCAGCGATCAGTTTGGCGGTCACATCACCGCTGCCCACGTCCTCGGCGAGTGCACGCGTAACGAGGGCGGTGACATCTTTCTGTACTTCGTCCGGCAAGCTGTTTTGCCCCATCTATCGGTCCTGTGGGCTATTTTCAAGCGTCAACCGCGATTCACGGTGGTGTCATATGGTACGTCGCGCCGTGGCGCGCGGCGAATGCGGCGCGCGCCACCTTCAGCTCAGGGCGACAGCAGCAATTCCAGCAGCGCCTTCTGGGCATGCATCCGGTTCTCGGCTTCGGCCCAGACCACGCTCTGCGGGCCGTCGATGACCTCGGCGGTGACTTCCTCACCACGATGCGCCGGCAGGCAGTGCATGAACAGGGCCTCCGCCTTCGCCAGCTTCATCAGCGCCTCGTTGACCTGATAACCGTCGAAGGCCGACAGCCGATCGGCCTGCTCGTCTTCCTGGCCCATGCTGGCCCAGACGTCGGTGACGATCAGATCGGCGTTGCGCGCGGCAATAGCAGGGTCCTCGTCGATTTCGGCGTGGCTGCCGGCGAAGGCCAGCCAGTCCGGGCCCGGTTCGAAACCCTTGGGGCAGGCTACGGCGAGCTGGAAGTCGAACAGGCGTGCCGCTTCCAGAAACGAATTGCAGACATTGTTGCCATCACCGATCCAGGCCACGCGCCGTCCCGCGATCGGCCCGCGCAGTTCGACGAAGGTCTGGATATCGGCCAGCAGCTGGCAGGGGTGAGTCCTGTCGGTGAGGCCATTGATGACCGGAACGCGCGAATGCTGCGCGATCTCCTCAAGCTCCGCCTGGGAATCGTTACGCACCATGATCCCGTCGCACATCGACGACAGCACGCGGGCGGTGTCGGCCAGCGGTTCGCCGCGGCCAAGCTGCGTGTCGCGCGGTGACAGAAACAGCGCGTGACCGCCCAGTTGCGACATCGCCACCTCGAACGAAACGCGCGTTCGGGTCGAGCTTTTCTGAAAGACCATCGCCAGGCAGCGGCCGGCCAAAGGCCGCGCATGCTCATAGCGCGTGGCCTTGAGCACGATGGCCCGGTCAATTAATGCGTGCAGTTCGGACGCTGCGAGGTCCGAAAGAAGTCGAAAATGACGCGTCACGGTGTGAGTCCCCGAAAAGTTGCGCCGTGACGCAGCACGGCGCAACCAGGCCACAGCCCGAAAGCAAAAGGCCGCCTCGCGGCGGCCCTGAGCTTCAAGCCTTGTTCAGCAGACAGCTTACCCGAGATTCTGCTCCACGAAATCCCAGTTCACCAGTGCCCAGAAGTGTTCGAGATAGGTCGGGCGCGCGTTGCGATAGTCGATGTAGTAGGCGTGTTCCCAGACATCGCAGGTCAGCAGCGCGGTCTTGCCCTCGGTCATCGGCGTGCCGGCATTGGCTGTGCTCATGATTTCGAGCGAACCGTCGCTGTTCTTGACCAGCCAGGCCCAACCCGAGCCGAAGGTGCCAGCGGCCACGTCGGAAAACTTTTTCTTGAAGTCTTCGATACCGCCGAAATTCTTGATCAGCGCGTCGGCCAGCGCCTTGCCCGGCTCACCGGAATTCGGCGTCAGGCAGTTCCAGAAAAACGAGTGATTCCAGACCTGTGCAACCTGGTTGAACAGCTTGCCGGACGACTTCATGATGATGTCTTCCAGCGCCATGCTTTCGTATTCGGTACCAGGAATGATCTCATTGGCAGTATCGAGATACTTCTTGTGATGCTTGCCGTAGTGAAAGTCGAGCGTCTCGGCTGACATATGTGGCGCGAGTGCATCGCGGGGGTACGGCAGCTCGGGCAACGTCAGGGCCATATCATTTCCTCTTGGTTGGCTGGGGCCGGCGCGGGGTACGCGGCCTTGCTTTGGGGGTCGCCAGTGGCAACTGCCGAAAACCTTAGGCCACGACCATGACATTTTCAAGCGAATTCGCGATCGATCGCCAAGTCGCCGAGCGCCTGCCAATGCGTTGACAGACGGGCGTTCAGCGGGTGTTCGGTTGCCCGCACGAGGCCCAGTTTGGTGGCGGATTCGGAATTGACGGGGCAAACGCCTATAATCGGCGGCCGCAATAGCCCACGTGCCCTAGAGGTGGCCTATGGACGCGCTCGAGCGCATTGAAAAGCAGGTTTCCGAAAATCCCATCATCGTCTACATGAAGGGCAGTCCGGATTTTCCCCAGTGTGGATTCTCCGCACGAGTTGTGCAGGTTCTGAAGTCCTGCGGGGTGGAGTTCGCCTACGTCAATATTTATGAAGACGAGGAGATTTACCGCGCGCTTCCGAAATATGCGAACTGGCCGACATTTCCGCAATTGTTCGTCAAGGGCGAACTGGTCGGCGGCTGCGACATCACGCTGGATCTCAACGAGTCCGGCGAGTTGAAGAAGATGCTGGAGGAGGCCGCAGGCATCAAAGCCTGATCCCCTGAGAGCAAGTGCATGAGATGTATCAGATCGGCGGCCTGTTTGCGGACAGGCCGCTTTTTTTTGCGCTTCTCTCAGTCCGACAGCGGCGGTGGGTCGTGATCGTGCGTCGCCGTCGCCGGCTTGCCATCGACGATCACCGCCGTGAATCCGATCTTGTCGTGAATCGCCTGGCGGTTGTCATCCCAATACACCTGCAGAAATCCCAGTAGCCCGGTGGCCAGCCCCGCCGCGTAGCCGCCGTAGCGCGAGAATGCGTCCCAGTAGCTCAGCGGTCGTCCGCTGAGGTGCACGATGCGTATGCCAAGCAGGTGTTTGCCGGGCGTGCGGCCGTTCCACCAGACCGGCAGCAAGGTGAAATAGAGCGCGCCCCAACCCACGCCCAGGCCTAGGTCGCTGATCAACGTACGCAGCGCAGCCACCACGCTGAAATCGCGAATCCGCTCGCCGAACGGGATGGATTTGGCATCAGGTTCTGGCGCCGGCCCGGAATCCTCGGGTTCACCAGGTGATTCCGGATACCCGGCGATGGCTGCGCGTGCGGCATCGATCAGGCGCTCGCGCTCCTTTTCGTCACTGACGGCGCCCTGAGCCAGCCCCTCGACCGATTCTATGGTGCTGTCGGCAGATTCGCCGGCGTCGCGCAGCGCAGTCGCAAAGCTCACCACGGCGGCCTCTCGGCAGTCGGTGTCGCGACAGAGATAGATGCTGGCGACGGCGCCGCCGATGGCGAGTCCTTCCGCGCCCGGGCGGGCTTCGTGCGAACGCTTATCGGAGTTGGCGTCCTGCCAGATCGGGCTGAGGATCGAGACGGTAAGGGCGAATACAATGACCGCGCAAACCGCGAGCGCACCTTTGCCGGCCAGCTTGGACCAGCGTCCCTTGCCGAGCCGCCGTCCACCCAGGACGTAGACGGCCGCCGCGGCGCCACCGGCCAGCAGCAGGCCGCCACCGTGCGAGACCGTGGCCACCAGCGCGCCGTCGACGGCCAGGGCCAGCGCGCGTCGCGAGGGCTTCGCCAGCGCGGTGCCCATCAATTCGGCGGACACTCGGAACGCTTCGGGGGTCACCGATCGGCGGCGAAGGGCGGATTCAGATCGGGATCGGTGGTCGGTCTGCATACGTGAATGTCCGGTTCTGCAAGGGGCTGGGTATACAATAGCCATCTGCGCATCACGCTAGGCCGATCCCGAATCCCGCAAGGAGATAAACGAAGATGGCTCGACACGTTCGATACCCTGAAGCCGGCGAAAAAGTTCGCATCGAAAATGGCAAGCTGCTGGTGCCGAGCCAGCCGATCATTGGCTACGTCGAAGGTGACGGTATCGGTCCGGACATCACCCGGGCCTGTCTGCGGGTCTGGGATGCGGCGGTCGAAAAAGCGTACGGCGGCGAACGCAGGATCCACTGGTGCGAAGTGTTTCTCGGCGAAAAGGCGGCCGGGCTCTACGATGGCGACTACTGTCCCGCCGAAACGCTGGAGGCGCTCAGCGACCTTGTCATTTCGATCAAGGGGCCGCTGACCACGCCGGTCGGCGGCGGTTTCCGATCGCTCAACGTCGCGTTGCGTCAGGATCTGGACCTGTATGCCTGCGTGCGCCCGGTCCGCCACTATGCCGGGGTGCCCAGTCCGCTGAAGGCCCCCGGCAAAGTTGACGTGGTGATCTTTCGCGAGAACACCGAAGACGTCTATGCCGGTATCGAATACAAGACCGGCACGCCCGAAAACCTCAAGCTCGCCAAATTCCTGCGCGAAGAGCTGAACGCCAAATTTTTCGATGGCGCGGGCCTGGGCGTCAAGCCGATTTCGGAATTCGGTTCCAAGCGCTTGGTGCGCAAGGCCATCCAGTACGCGATCGACAACGGACGCGAATCGGTGACCCTGGTGCACAAGGGCAACATCATGAAGTTCACCGAAGGCGCGTTCCGCAGCTGGGGTTACGAGGTGGCGCGCGAGGAGTTCGGCGAGGTCACCATCACCGAGGAGCAGCTCTACGGCGAGTTCAAAGGCAAGGTTCCGGACGGTCGGATCGTCGTCAAGGACCGGATCGCCGACATCATGTTCCAGATGATGCTGCTGCGTCCCGAGGAGTTCGACGTGCTCGCCACGATGAACCTCAACGGGGATTTTCTCTCCGATGCGATCGCGGCCGAGGTCGGCGGCGTCGGCATCGCGCCGGGCGCCAACATGGCCGACCACGTGGCAGTGTTCGAAGCGACGCACGGCACCGCACCCAAGTACGCCAACCTCAACAAGGTCAATCCGGGTTCGCTGCTGTTTTCGGGCGTGATGATGCTGGAGTACATGGGCTGGCAGGAAGCCGCGGACCTGATCACCCTGGCCTATCCGGAAGTGGTCACCGACGGCATCGTCACCTATGATTTCGCTCGCCAGATCGACGGCGCCACTGAAGTCGGCACCTCACAGTTCGCCGATGCGCTGATCGAACGCCTCCAGGGCGGTATCGATCTGGACGCGAAGCGGCGCGCGCAGCAGGAACAGTTGATCAAGGAGCGCAAGCAGCGCGAAATCCGCCGTCTGCTGCAGCCGATGGAAGAACTGATCGCGACCGGCAAAGTGCCCACCTCGGTGCGTGACCTGATGACGCGCTCTCTGATCACCGTGACCGACGAGGAAAACGTGGAGACCGCGATGCACGTGATGGCGGATGCGGGAGTCTCCAGCGTGGTGGTGGAGCCGGACGCGAATGGCGCCTGGGGTATCCTCACCAAGCGCGACATCGTCACCAAAATCGTCAATGGCGACCGGAATCCGGCGACCACCAAGGTCGGCGAGATCGCGACGAGGCCTGTGGTCTCGGTCGCGGCCGAAGCGTCTGTTCGGGAGGCGGCCAGCCTGCTGTCGAGCCAGAACTTCTCACGTCTGACGATCGAGGAAGGCGGGCGTGTGATCGGCATGATTACCGAAGACGATATCTTCTCCACGGTGGAGCGCTTCGGCTGGTCCGAGTGAGCGGTGTCGCCACCGGGCGGCCACCTCGGGCGCGCAAAACAAGAATATTCTCGTACTCAGGAGTGTCAGATGGCCTTGCCCAAGATTCTGGAAGGCCGGCTCAGCCTGCCGGTGGTGTGTTCGCCGATGTTCATCGTGTCCAACCCGGACTTGGTGATCGCGCAGTGCAAGGCCGGCGTCGTCGGTTCATTTCCGTCGCTCAACGCACGCCCCGCAGCGATGTTCGAGCAGTGGCTGCAACGCATCAGCGCCGAGCTCGAGGCGCACAGTCAGGCGCATCCGGAGCAGCCCACAGCGCCATTTGCAGTCAACCTGATCGTGCATCGGTCCAACGACCGTCTGCAGCATGATCTCGAGCTATGTGTGAAGTACAAGGTGCCGATCGTCATCACCTCGCTCGGTGCGCGCAGTGACGTCAACGAGGCGATTCACAGTTACGGTGGCATCGTGCTACACGACATCATCAATGACCGTTTCGCGCGCAAGGCGATCGAGAAGGGGGCCGATGGCCTGATTGCCGTCGCTGCCGGCGCCGGCGGGCACGCGGGAACGACTTCGCCATTCGCGCTGGTGCAGGAAATCCGCGAATGGTTCGACGGCCCGCTGCTGCTGTCCGGTTGCATTGCCAACGGCCGTTCTGTGCTGGCGGCGCAGGCCATGGGGGCCGATCTGGCCTATATTGGCTCGGCTTTCATCGCGACCGACGAGGCCAACGCGATCGGCGACTACAAGCAGATGGTGGTCGATAGCCACGCAGCGGACATCGTCTACACGAGCCGATTCAGCGGAGTGAACGGCAACTACCTGAAACCTTCGATCGCCCGCGCCGGGATGGACCCGGATAACCTGGCCGATGGTGACGCCAGCGCAATGGACTTCGGTACAGCCGAAGTGAGCGACGGTACGGTCGGCCCCAAGGCCTGGAAGGATATCTGGGGTTGCGGGCAGGGGATTGGAGCGATCAAGGCGATCGAGCCCGCCGGCCAGCGGGTGGAACGCCTGCTACGCGAGTACCAGGCTGCGCGCCGGGCGCTTTGCGGCTGAGCGCGTTCGGGGTTCGGCTGAACGAGGCCAGCGTCGCGAGCAGCCAGCCGCCCAGCAGCGGCACCGCACACAGCGTCATGGCCAGCAGCAAGGGGCCGATGCCGGCCTGTCGGATCGTACCGATCTGAGTTTTGACTCCAGCGCGGCCATCGCCATGCACAGCACAAAGTTGTCCGCCTGGGCGATCGTGTGCAGCCATGCGGGCGGCAACGGCGCGAGCGAATTGAGCAGGCCGGCCCCAACGAGCAGCAGCGCGAACCAGGGAATCGTGATCGGCGAGCGGTCGGCAGCGTTGTCGGGACCCGCGCGGCTGCCAAGTGGAGCGACGGCAGGATCAGAAGCGGCGCCAGCAGGATCACGCGCAGCATGTTTTCGATCACGGCCGTTTCTGCGGTGGTCGCGCTGTCCGCCTGAGCGGCTGCCAGTACCTGCGCCACTTCGTGAATCGTTGCGCCCGCGTACAGCCCGAAAGCGTGTTCGCTCAGCCTGAGATGCGGAAAGAGCAGCGGGCAGATGACCTTGCCGATGCTGTGCGTGCGCAGCGGCCAAGGATGTCGGCGTCGCGGAACTGCCGGAGGCAGTCACCCGGGCACTGGTCGAGGTGTGCCGCCTAAACCTGCTTGAGATCGGAAATCAGGCAAATTTCAGCCGGGCCCTGTATCAATTGGAGCTGGCAAGACGGCCGCGCTCGCCCGCTTTATGCCGATTTCTCGAATTGCCGGAGATCCTGTGAAAGCAGACGAGACACTGCAGAGGTCTCAGGCCTCTGCCCGGCTTAGGCAGATTCAAGATTAAGCGTTCAAAAAGTTCGGTAAACTATGCGGAATTTCTTCGAATTTGGCGAAATTGTCACTACCTTTTACTTTGTGGTAAATGGGTGTAAATAACAGGAATGAGTCCTCGGCGGGTCGGTTAGAGTGGCCCAGCGTCGTAGCCCTTACTTTGGTGGTGTAGCGGGGCGAGTTGCGGACGTTCGATGGTCTGCCAACCGCTGAACGTGGCCGGACTGGATGCAGGGAACGCAAGGGTGTCATTGAGCATGACGGACAAGCGAGAGCGGCTGGAGCAGGAGGTTTTCGACCTTTTCGGCATCCAGCCAGGGACGACCGACTACAATCTCTACCGTATTGCGCGCCTCGCGGCGCTGGGCACGTCCAGCCGTTATTCCGTAATCACGATGTTCGCGCCCAGCGGAACGCTGCCGGTGGTCGCCTATAACGTCAATCCGGACGAAGTCGACTTGTCGATGTTGTCGTCGTGCCAGGTCGTGCAGCGGACCGGGCAGGCCGTGTTCGCCGCCAGTCCGTCGGGTGTGATCAGGCGGAGCGAGCCGGATATTTCAGGCGATCTGCTGGAGATCGGCAGTGTCGCCGCGGTGCCGGTCTATGACGCCGGCAAGAAGGTGGTAGGCGCCTTGTGCGTCGCGCGTTCGCGGATTCTCTCCGACCTGGATGCGCCTACCATCAAGACCATCCTCAACGACTGCGTGCGCCTGGTCGAAGATTCCATGGGCATGCGTCGTGACGCCATGCATGACGGTCTGACCGGTCTCTACAATCGCAGAACCTTCGATCAGCAGATCGAGGTCGAATGGCGGCGTAGTCTGCGCGACCGCTCGCCGATGAGCCTACTGATTCTGGATATCGACGAATTCAAGGCATTCAACGATGCCGCCGGACACATCGCCGGCGACAATGCCCTGAGGCGGGTTGCCTGCGCGATCACGCAGCGTGTCCGCCGTGCCGGTGATTTCGCCTGCCGTTTCGGTGGCGAGGAATTCGCGGTGATCCTGCCCTCGACCGACATCGAAAGCGCGTTGCTGATGGCGCAGTCGATTCGTGCCAATGTCGCGGCCGCCGAGATCGAGCACCCGGCACACCCGGACGGCCCCGGTCGCAGGGTCACGGTGTCCATTGGTGTGGCCACGGTCGACGAACGCCACTTCGAATGCTACTCGCCGGAACAAATGTTGGCTCTCGTCGACAGTGCGCTGTATCGCGCCAAGGCCAACGGCCGGGATCGTGTCGAGGCCGGCACCTGGGACGCGTTCCCCGAAACCAGGCCTGGCACGGAAACGGCGGAATCATCGTCGGTCGGTCGTAACCGCTTTACGCGCAAGCAATAGTCCCTTCGCCGCTGCCCTTCGCAGCTGTTGTACATACTCTGGCATTGCATTTGCTGCTGTCGGTTCTCAAACAAGGACGATAGGCGCGCACGCCGCGTGGCTGGGAACGACCGGGATGGCGTACCAAAATTCGATGCAGTGGCTGATCAGCGGCCTGATTGCACTGCATGTGCTGGCCTTGGCCGCCTGCGGTTCCAGTTCGCCGGATGGCCCGCCGGGTGACCCCGGCACGCCGGGAAATCCTCCGGGCAGTGGTTCGGAAGCACCGCTTTTCGAACTGATCGAAGCCACCATGGCGGATGTGCATGCCGCCCTTGCCGGCGAACAAGTCACCGAAGACGGCGATCCGCTCACCTGTGTGGAGCTGACCCAGCGATATATCGACCGCATTCTTGCCTACAACAATGCCTTGCAACCGAGCGGACTGCTGCCGATACGCGGCGTGCTCTACATCAACGACAACGCCATCGATCAAGCCGAAGCGCTGGACGCGCTCTATCAGCGCGACGGCGGAGTCGGCGAACGCTATCTGCACTGCATGCCGGTCTTGCTCAAGGACAACTACGATACCTATGACGCACCGTCCACCTCCGGCTCGTATTCGATGCTGGGGCACCGCGCCGGAATCGATGCCGAAAGCGTGCGCGGCCTGCGCGCCGCCGGCGCACTGATACTCGGCAAGGCCAATCAGGACGAGTTCGCCTACTTCACCACCGGCATATCCAATCGCGGCATCCAGGTCAGCAATCCGTACAACACCACGCAAAGTCCGGCGGGTTCGTCCTCCGGCACCGGCGCCTCGCTGGCGGCCAACTTCGCCTTGGGCGGCACCGGTTCGGACACCTGTCAGTCGATCCGGCATCCGTCCTCGGTGGAAGGCCTGGTCGGCATCCGTCCCAGTCTCGGCGTGGTCAGTCAGCACGGCATCTTTCCACTGTCGCACGCGCGTGATACCGGCGGGCCGATGACGCGAAGCGTGCGCGATTCCGCGCTGATGCTCACCGCTATGGCCAGCGTCGATTCGCGCGACGCCCGCACCCTCGAGTTTCCGGAGAGTGCGCGACCGCAGAGCTACACGCAGTTCCTGGATCGCGAGGTCTACGGCGTGGCCGGCCGCAACATCGGCGTGCTGCGCCAGCTTGGCAGCAACACCGAACCCTACGGTACCGGTGCCCAGGGTGAACTGATCGAGGCTGCGGCGCAGAAGATGGCCGAGATGGGCGCCAACATCTACGACGTGTACCTGCCGGACTTCACCAGTCGCGGTGCCGGCAACCAGAACTACGACGTCGGCGACTACTTCAATACCTTCGAACTCGAAGGCGGCAGCAGTGCCCGGCACTGTCTGAGCAGCCTCAACTCCGGCAGCTCGAACGGGCGCGAGGCCTGTGTCGGAATCGACGGAATCCTCGAGACCGGCCGCGTCGGCCTGCGCTCGGTGGCCCTGGTGATTTCAGCCGCTCTTGGCGATCCGGATCAGCCCGGCACCGAGGAAGAGTTGGCGGCGATGGACCAGGAACGTGCCTACGTCGAAGGCATCATGGATGCCCTGATCGACGAAGCGGGCGCGCCGGTTCTGGACGCGCAGGGCAATCAGGTACGGCTCGACGCCTTCCTGCTGTCACCGGGCCCGACCGGCGGACGCACCTGCGATCTGGGCTCGACCACGCACATGGGCTCGATCGTGGTGCCGGTGGGCTTCGACGACAGCGTCGGCGTGCCGCGCGGCATGGAAATCTTCGTGCGCCGCTTCGATGAAGGCAACGGCATCGGCATCGCCTACGACTACGAGCAGGCCACGCTGCACCGCGCGCCGCCGGACATCGTGCCCTCCGCCCTCAGTGAGATTCCCTTGCTGGCGGAATTCAATGAACGCCAGCAGCTGGCTCTGATGCAAGCCGGGTCAGTGGCGCCGGAAGACCTGCCGCTGGATGTCTACCTGCAGGCATTGCAAGAGCTACTCGGCGTCGAGCCGTAGCACTACGCAATCCTGGTAAAAAAGTGCCAGCGGTATTCAGCTACATGTCCAGCACCAAGCGCTGCAGGGACTAGACCTCATCGCTTGCAGCTGACGTAGTAGTGGTTGTCTCCCTCATCCAGGCACTCGTCGACCAAGGCAAGTCCAGCCTTCGCAAGGATGGCCTCGTAGGCCTGTGCGCCCAAGGATCGCGACTGCTGCCCGGTCAATACATCGTCCCAGGTACAAGCTTCTGCCGGCGAGGTGAACAGAAAGCGGCCACCCGAGTTCAATGTCTGCGCAACTCGAGCGATGAACTTGCCCTGCCTGTCGGCCGGCAACAGAAACATCAAGCCCACGGCAAGCACCGCGTCGAATTTCCGGCCGAAAAAATTTGAATCTTCGACCGCTTCACAAACCACATGCGCGTGAGGAAAGCGGCTGCGAAACGCGGCAGTCAGACTCGGCGAGGCATCGACGCCATAGACGACGAATCCCTCGTCCATCAATGCCGCCGAGATCGGCAGGCCATGACCGCAGCCCAGATCGAGGATCGCCGCGCCGGGTTTGAGTGATCGAGCCCAGGTCTGGACCGTTGTGATACCAATGCCGGACTGTTCGCGTCGCCTCATGTATTCGGAAGCAATGGCCTCATAGCCGTTTGAGGGATCGCGATCAGTCGGGGTCATCGGCACGCATGCGGGATAACCGCTGGTTAGATTTCAGGCTCATCCTGCATTCGATCGGCGAATTGCTGCAGCAGCCGACTGCCGTGAATGACTGTCACGATAAGAATGCGACGGTCCTCGACACGATAAATCACACGATAGCTGTCGACGAAACGCTCTCTGATGCTTGCTTGACCAAGTTCTGGAACAACACGGCCCAGCTCTGGCTGCTCGGCAACCGATTCCGCTGCGTTGACGATTCGCGATGCGACCGCCGTGGCGTACCAAGGCGAGTCTCTATTCGATATAGCCGGCGATGGTTTCAACGTCTTCCAGTGCCTCTGGCGACCATTCTAAGCGGAGAGCCATTTATCGAGGCGCTTTTTTGCCTGATCATGTGGGATTCCACCCTCGATCTCAGCCCGACCCGCACCTTTTCTTATTTTTTCAAGGACATAAAGATGGTATTGGATGTCCTCATAGGTGCTGTCCTCAGGCAGGGATTCCAGCATTGAAGCAACTTCAGCTTTCGGGCTAATCATGGCAACTGCTCACTGGTGATGCGCCTTGCCGATGCTACCACCGGTCGGCCTTTTTAGAATCTAACGCACGGCTAGGCAATTGGCTCGCATAGCGCTTGCTCTTTGGACAGCAGAAGCGTCCTCAGAAATAGATTTTCATGGGATTTTCCACCATCGTTCAGGAACTGTTTCAAAGCGTCGATGTAGTCCCACAGAACTCTGCGCCACCTGAACTGACTTTGATTGAGAACTTCTTGAAGAACGAGTGCCATTTCGATATCCCCGCAAGCACCGGTTTTCCGAAAAAGTCCCGGCTTATCCTGGATCGGATGGCTTGGGTGACTTTCTTATCAAATCAGCGGCTTCACGCAACACCCAGTCCACGGCCCACACGATTGATCGCGAGGCGCTCAGCCTGCTGTAACAGCCGTGTCATGGCTTCCCATTAGGGTTCGCGCCGCGCCGCCGGCTGGCGGCATTCGGTCAGCGCCGCAAGGCCAGGGGAGCCAGAGATGCATCGAATTCTTGCCGCCATCGTGGCGGTCTTCCTTTTCGTGCACACGGGTTTCGTGGGGGCCCAATCGAGTACCTCGGTGTTGTCGGGGCGTGTGCTCGACCAGTCCGCATCGCTTGGATTCGAGGGTGCGCGGGTATCGATTCCGGCTTTGAATCGCGAAGTCGCCACGGCGCGTGACGGTCGATATCGGTTTCTGGAACTGCCGCCCGGCCACTATGCGGTGCGCGTCGAATATCTTGGGGCCGATTCGCAAACCCAGGAGGTCGACCTGACTGCCGGAGCCAGCGCGTCGCTGGACTTCAGGCTCGGTGCGAACGTGGCCCTGCTCGAGAATGTGCTGGTGATCGGCCAGGCTGCGGGCCAGGCGGCCGCGCTGAATCAGGAATTCGCGGCCGACAACATCAAGAATGTGATTTCGGCGGACGCGATCGGCCAGTTCCCCGACCAGAACGCTGCGGAATCGCTGCAACGTGTATCCGGTCTTTCGCTGGCGCGCGACCAGGGTGAGGGTCGCTTCGTGGTGATTCGTGGCATCGACCCTTCATTGAACACCACCACCATCAACGGCCAGCGCGTACCGGCGCCGGAGGATGATTCGCGCCAGGTGAATCTGGACGTGATCTCTTCGGACCTGCTGGAAGGCATCGAAGTCACCAAGAGCGTCACGCCGGACATGGATGGCGATTCGGTGGGGGGCAACGTGGAACTCCGAAGTGCGACGGCCTTCGATCGCGGCAACAGCCTCAACCTGCGCGCCGAGGGCAGTTACAACGATTTGCGTGAGGAATGGAGCCCCAAGCTCGCGTTCAGCGGCACGCGGCTGATCTCCGAGCAGTTCGGTGTCGCGGCTGCACTGAGCTGGTTCAGCCGCGATTTCGGTTCCGACAACGTGGAAACCTCCGACGGTTTCGATGATCTGGAGACCGAAGACGGCGAGGAGTTCCTGGGCCTGCCCGAGGTCGAGCAGCGCGACTACACGATCACGCGCGAGCGTCTGTCGGCCGCGCTGAACTTCGACTGGCGCCCGGATTACGACACCGATGTCTACTGGCGCACGCTGTACAGCGATTTCGAGGACGACGAAGTCCAGCTGACCAATGTCTACAAATTCGATGAGGGCAGCGTTGTCACGTTCGACGATGACGGCGCCAGCTTCGAGGGCGCCGAGGTCGAGAAGCAGACGGAAACGCGGATCGAGACTCAGGACATCCTGACCACGACGCTCGGTGCCGAGCACCGCCTGGCAAGCGGCTTCACGCTCGACTATTCGGCGGGATATGCGGTCGCCAGCGAGGAAAACACGGACGACTACGGCGCCACCTTCGTGGGTGAGGGGCTGGATGTCGGCTACGACCTGTCCGATCGCAGAAAGCCCCGGCTGTTCGCCAACGCGGCCTATGACGATCCGGCCGGCTTCGAACTGGACGAGGCGGTGGAGGGTTATTCCAAGGTCGAGGAGAAGGAGCGCACGCTGGCGATCGATCTGCGCCGCGACGATCTGATGTTTTCAGTACCCGGCTACTGGAAGATCGGTGCCAAGCTGCGCGCGCGCAGCAAGTCCGCCAATTCCGACGAGACGGTCTATGACGGCTTCGGCGAGGATTACACGCTGGCCGATTTCACGCCGTACGACGTGGACTATCCGCTCGGTGCCTGGGGCCCGCCACCAACCGCGATTCGCTGCGCCGCTTCCTCGACGCCAATCGCAGCGTGCTCGAAGTCGACGCGGACGACAGCGACATCTCCAGCCGTGGCGAAGACTACGAACTGGACGAGGATGTCTATGCCGGCTACGCCATGCTCAACCTGGATTTCGGCAAGCTGCGCCTGATCGCCGGCCTGCGTGTCGAGCAGACCGAATTCGATGCGCAAGGGGTTCAGGTGCTGATCGACGAGGAAGGCGGTGACGGCGATCCCACGTTCGCCGATCTGCACGCCGACAAGTCGTACACCGATGTGCTGCCGGGCCTGCACCTGCGCTACGCGCTGTCGGACAAGACCGTGCTGCGCGCGGCCTATACCGAATCGCTGTCGCGCCCCAGTTTCTTCGCGGCCGCGCCGCGCGCCGAGATCAATATCGAGGAAGACGACGGCGAATTCGAGCGCGAAGCCGAACTCGGCAATCCGGAGCTCGACCCGCTGCGGTCCAGCAATTTCGACCTGGCCTGGGAGTACTACCCCGGCAAGATCAGCGTGCTGTCCGCCGGCGTCTTCTACAAGCACATTCGAGACTTCTTCGTGCTCACCGACATTGCCGGACAGGACGGCCCCTATGCCGACTTCGACGAGGCCCTGATCACCCAGAACGGCGATACGGCGGAGCTGTACGGCCTGGAACTCAACTACGTGCAGCAGCTGGCGATGCTGCCGTCGCCGTTCGACGGGCTACTGTTCTCGGCCAATGCGACGTTCACCGACAGCGAGGCCAGCCTGCCGATGCGCGAGGACAAGGTGTCGCTGCCCTTGCAATCGGACCTGATCGGCAATGTCTCGCTGGGCTATGAGAAATACGGACTGTCGCTGCGCCTGTCCGCCGCGTATCAGAGCGAATACTTCGAGGAAGTCAACGAACTCGACGATCCGAACTACGATCGCTATACCGACGAACATCTGCAGATCGATTTCACCGGAAGCTATCGTTTCGACGACCACTATCAGGTCTACTTCAACGCGATCAACCTCAACGACGAGCCGTACTACGCCTATTTTCGCAGCGCGCGTTACGCCGCGCAGTACGAGGAATACGGGCCCACGTACGAGCTAGGCATCAAGGCCAACTTCTGATCCGACCATGACGCTCACTCAAGGTTTTGCACGCCCCGCCGCCGTCGCTCTGTTGTGCCTGCTGAGCGCCTGCGCGCAGCGCCAGGTCGCCGCGGCCCCGGCATTCGTGCCGCACGAACTCGAACAGGACGAACTCGGCGATGCACCGCTGCCGTTGTTCGCGGGCCTGCACACGATTCCGGAACGCTGGCTGAGCGAGCGCGACGAAGCCGACAATGTCGATTCGCTGGCGACCTGGCATGGTCCGAACGGCGAGCACTGGCTGCTGGCCACGGCCAAGGAAACCGATCGCCTGCTGGTCTACGACGCGGGCACCGGAAAGCCGCTGCACAAGTTCGGCACCTCCGGCAGCGGCCCCGGCCAGTTCGACCGGCCGAACGGAATCAGCGTCATCGACGATCTGGTGTTCGTGGTCGAACGCGACAATCATCGTGTTCAGGTGCTGCGCCTGCCGGACTTCGAGCCGCTGCTGCGATTCGGCGCCGGGGATCTGATCAAGCCCTATGGTTTGTGGGTGCAGCCGACTGCCGATGGCTACCGTGTCTACGTCACTGACAACTACGAAAACCCGGACGAAAGCATCCCGCCGCCCGATCAGCTGGACCGTCGCGTCAAGCGCTATCAGCTGAGCCGCGAGGCTGATGCCTGGACCGCGACGCTGGACCTGCAATTCGGCGACACCGGCCGCGGTGCCTTGCTGATCGTCGAATCGATCTGGGGTGACGCGGCCAGCGGCCAGCTGTTGATCGCCGACGAGGAGCAGTACCAGCAGCGCAACATCAAGGTCTACGATTTGGACGGGCGCTACAGCGGCCACAACATCGGTGGCGGCGTGTTCCGCGATCAGCCGGAAGGCATCGCGCTGTACGCCTGTGAGGACGATTCCGGCTACTGGTTCGCCACCGATCAGAGCAAGCAGCACAACGTGTTTCATCTGTTCGACCGCAACAGTCACGAATACCTGGGCAGCTTCGAAGGCGCGGTGACGCTGAATACCGATGGCGTCTGGCTCGACCGCAGGCCGCAGCCCGGCTTTTCGCAGGGCGCCTTCTATGCGGTGCACAACGATGGCAATGCGGCAGCCTTTGATCTCGGAGAGATTCTTTCGGCGCTGGAACTCAAACGCTGCGATTGAGCGAGTCCGTCCGGCCGCGATGCAGCCAGATCGCAACCAGCACGCCGGCCAGGCACAGCGCCGCGACATAGTGGGCCGGCGCCATCGGACTGAGCCGCATCAGCAGGATCACCATCAGTGGCGTCAGGCCACCGAACAGGGCGTAGGCCAGGTTGTACGAGAATGACAGGCCCGAAAAGCGTACCGCCGGCTCGAAGGCGCGCACCATGATCGTCGGCACCACACCGACCACGCCGACGCAGAATCCGGCGATGCTGTAGAGCGGTCGCAGCAGGCCGCCGTCATGCGCCACGCCGAAGTACAGCGCATAGACCGCGCACAGCAGCAGCGCCGAACCGATGCCGAGGATGCGGGCGGCACCGTAGCGGTCCGCTGCCCAGCCGAACGCGAGACAGCCGCAGGCGAGGGCGAAGGTCGCCACGGAGTTGGCGCTCAGCGTCGTCGCCACCGGTAGAGCGAACAGCCGCTGCATCAGCGCTGGCGTCATCAGGATCACCACGACGATCGCTGCCGTCAGCAACCAGCTCACCAGCATCGACAGCAATACCGAGCGCCATTGTTCGCGCAGTACGCGCTTCAGCGGCAGTTCGCGCGCCAGCGCCTTGCGTGCCCGGAGGGACTCGAACACCGGTGTTTCGTCCAGCCAGCGTCGCAGCCATACCGCGAGCAGTCCGAAGGCGCCGCCCAGCAGAAACGGCAGACGCCAGCCCCAGGCGCGGATCGCATCCGCGTCCAGTTGCAGGTTGATGGCGCTGGCCACCAGCGAGCCGAGCAGGATTCCCAGGGTCAGCCCGCAGGTCAGCGCGCCGCAGGCCAGGCCCACGCGCCGTGCCGGTACATGTTCGGAGACGAACACCCAAGCGCCCGGAACCTCGCCGCCGATGGCCGCGCCCTGCAACAGCCGCAAGGCGAGCAGGGCCAGCGGCGCCCACACGCCGATCTGGGCGTAGGTCGGCAGCAGGCCCATCGCCAGCGTCGGCAGCGCCATCAGCAGCACGCTCAGCGTGAACATGCGCTTGCGACCGGAGCGGTCGCCGAAATGCGCCATGACGATGCCGCCGATCGGGCGTGCCAGATATCCGGCCGCGAACAGGCCGAAAGTCTGCGTCTGGCGCAGCCAGTCCGGCGTGCTGGCCGGAAAGAACAGTTCGCCGATCACGCCGGTGAAGAACACGAAGATGATGAAGTCGTAGAACTCCAGCGCGCCGCCGAGGGCCGACAGTCCCAGGGTCCTGAAGTCGGTGCGATTCAGCGGCCGCGCGGTGGCGGAGGCGTCCGTGGATTCGACGGATTCGACAAATTCGGCGGAACGGGCGGTCGGCTGCATGGACGCGAACTGCGACGATAGGGAGCGCAGCGAGTACGCTATCAGCTTTGCGCACGCCGCCGCGCGACCCACCGTCCGCACCATAGTGCGTTCTCCAACGAAGATCGTTTGCCGAAATGCCCCCAGACGAAAACCTGTCCGTAGTCCCCGCACGCAGGCTCAGCGCGCTCAAGGGCCTTGCACCGTTCCTGCGCCCCTATCGCTGGCGCATCGCGCTGGCCTTCCTGATGCTGATCCTCGGTTCGGTGGCGATGCTGTCGGTGCCGCTGGCATTCCGAAACCTGATCGACCACGGCTTCGTCGCCGGCGCCGACATGCAAGTGCATTTCCTCGGCCTCTTGGTGCTGGCGCTGCTGTGGGGTGTCGCAGTCGGCGCTCGCTTCTATTTCGTGTCCTGGATCGGCGAGCGCGTCACCGCGGACCTGCGCTGCGGGGTTTACAAGCGCATGCTCCTGCAGTCGCCCCAGTTCTTCGAAACCACGCAGACCGGCGAGGTGCTGTCGCGCCTGACCGGCGATACCACCCTGGTTCAGACCGTGGTCGGCACTTCGGTGTCGATGGGGCTGCGCAGTGTGTTCCAGTCGCTGGGCGGGCTGATCATGCTCGCCATCACCAGCATCACCTTGTTCGGCGTCACCGCCTTGATGCTGACCCTGGTCATCGTGCCGCTGGTCTTGGTCGGCCGGCGTGTGCGCAAGCTCTCACGCGAGTCGCAGGACCGCATCGCGGACACCTCCGCCGTGGCCGGTGAAATTCTTAACGCCATTCCGACCGTGCAGGCCTTCACCCACGAGCGCTACGAGACGCAGCGCTATGACGACAGTGTCGAGGGCAGCTTTCGCGCCGCGATCCGTCGCATTCGCGTGCGCTCGCTGATGTCGTCCGGCGTGATTGCCGGCGTCTTCGGCTCCATCGTGTTCGTGTTGTGGCTGGGTGCGCAGTCCGTCAGTTCGGGCGCGATGAGCGCCGGTGAGCTGGCTTCGTTCGTGCTCTACGCGGCCTTCACCGCCGGCGGTATCGGCATGCTCACGGAGGTCTGGGGCGACATCATGCGCGCTGCCGGCGCCACCGAGCGCCTGATGGAACTGCTGAACTCCGAACCCGCGATCCAGGCACCGGCCGCTCCGCGCGAACTCGCGGTCGAAGGGCCGGCCCGTGTCGCCTTCGACGCGGTGGTGTTCCGCTACCCGTCGCGGCCCCAAACCAAGGCGCTGGATCACGTCACGCTCGACATCAATCCCGGCGAGACGGTGGCCCTGGTCGGCCCCAGCGGCGCCGGCAAGACCACCCTGTTCCAGTTGCTGCTGCGCTACTTCGACGTGGCCGAAGGCGCGATCCGCTTCAACGGCATCGATCTGCGCGAGCTCGATCCCGGCGCCCTGCGCGCGCAGATCGGCATCGTGCCGCAGGATGCCGTGATCTTCTCCGCCAACGCGCTGGAGAACATCCGCTACGGTGACGAGCTGGCCTCGGACGAAGCGGTGATGGCGGCCGCGCAAACCGCATTGGCCGACGAATTCATCCAGCGTCTGCCGGACGGCTATCACAGCTTCCTCGGCGAGCGCGGGGTGCGTTTGTCCGGCGGTCAGCGTCAGCGCATCGCCATCGCCCGCGCGATTCTCAAGAACCCGCCGCTGCTGTTGCTGGACGAGGCCACCAGCGCGCTCGACGCCGAAAGCGAGGCGCTGGTGCAGCGCGGTCTGGAAGCCGCGATGGTCGATCGCACGACCTTGATCATCGCGCACCGTCTGTCCACGGTGAAGCGTGCCGACCGCATCATCGTCATGGAAAACGGGCGCATCGCCGAAACCGGAACGCCGGATGAGTTGATGCGCAGCGGCGGCCTGTACGCGCGGTTGGCGAGCCTGCAACTGGCAGCCTGAGTCTCCCGAATTTTCGCTCGCCCCGCGAATACGGCACAATGTCGCCTCTTCGCGGTGATGGTCGTCGCCGCAATGGAACCGAACAGCAGCAACAGGACAGCATGAACCCGCTTCGTCACGAGATGCAGAGCGCGCGAATTACCGGACCGGCCACCGTGGCCGGTGGTCGGTTTGATTCGCGCCGCCTTTGTCGTCCCGTACCGGAGTACCCCGTTCATGTCGTCCCGTTTCGTCGATAGTTCCCGTTCCGCCCCCACCTTTCCGTCCTTCGACGCCGTTGCCCGCCTGATCGTGGAGGCGGATTTCGATCCGCAGCTGCCGTCGCGTGTGCTGGGACGACTCGCCGCCTGCAACGATCTGCCCGACCTGTTCACGGCCCGATGTCGACGCCCCGACAGCCTCAGTATCGAACTTGAATTTCAGGGAGACGCCGATGCGGCCGGCCGGCTGGCTCGCCAGCTGCAGAACGTGCCCAGCGTGCGCTCCGTGAACTGGACCATCACGCGCCGCCGCATCGCGGCGGCGGCTTAGTAGTCCTCCCATGAGAAGACCACGGATATGAGGTGTGAGCCGAATCGATGGCTGCCCCCTTCTCCCTCCGGGAGAAGGGTTGGGGATGAGGGCGCTCGGCGCCGATTTGTACGCCGAGACTGCCTGCGGCGGGCGCTCTCACCCCAGCCCTCTCCCGGAGGGAGAGGGAGAAAATCGTTCTTGGCAATACCCGCAATTTTCAAGTGGGTGGACTACTAGAGGTAAACACGATGTTCAATCGCATACGTGAAGACATTCATTGCGTGTTCGACCGCGACCCCGCGGCCCGCACCACCTGGGAAGTCCTGACCTGCTACCCCGGCCTCAAGGCGCTGTGGGCGCACCGCGCTGCGCACTGGCTGTGGACGCATGGCCTGCGCTGGATGGCGCGCGCGCTGAGCCAGACCGCGCGCTGGCTGACCGGCATCGAAATCCATCCGGGCGCGACCATCGGCCGGCGCTTCTTCATCGACCATGGCATGGGCGTGGTCATCGGCGAAACCGCCGAAATCGGCGACGACGTGACGCTCTATCATCAGGTCACGCTCGGCGGCACCAGCTGGGACAAGGGCAAGCGCCACCCCACGCTCGGCAACAACGTGGTCGTCGGCGCCGGCGCCAAGGTGCTGGGGCCGATCACCCTGGAGGACGGCGCCCGCGTCGGCTCCAACTCCGTGGTGGTCAAGGATGTTCCGGCCGGTGCCACCGTGGTCGGCATTCCCGGTCGCGTGGTCGGCACCCACAGCGCGCCGTCGGACAAGGTCGTGGAGATCGCCAAACGCATGGGTTTCGACGCCTACGGGCTGTCCCGCGACATGCCGGACCCGGTGGCCAACGCAATTTCGGCCATGCTCAATCACGTGCAGACGCTGGACGATCGCGTCAACGAACTGTGCCGCGCCATGCGCAACGCCGGTGTCGAAAAGCTGGAGCTGCCGGATTTCCCGTGCGGTGAAGATGCCGGGACCGCCGCCGAACAGACGGTCGAAGCTGCACCGGACACTCGCAAGAAAGCGATCTAGGCTTTATCGCCTCACGCCCCAATGCCGACCTATCTCGACCACAACGCCACGACCCCGACCGATCCTCGCGTACTCGAAGCGATGCTGCCGTATTTGTCGGGTCCGTATGCGAATCCGTCGAGCCTGCATCGCTACGGTCGCGCCGCGCGCGACGCGGTCGAACAGGCGCGCGCCCAGGTCGCCGCTCTCGCGGGCGCGGACGCGGGGCAGGTGGTGTTCACCAGCGGCGGTACCGAAGCCAACAATCTCGCGGTGCACGGCGTCGCCAGCGGGACGCCGCGCGGTCGGCTGCTGTATTCGGCGATCGAGCATCCCTGCATCGATGAGCCTATGCGCGCGCTGGCCGATGCCGGCTGGCCGGTGGAGACCATCGCCGTCGACGGCGATGCCCGCATCGACATCGACGCCTACGGGCGGCAATTGGCCGGCGCGCCGGTGCGCCTGGTGTCGTGCATGGTCGCGAACAATGAGACCGGAACCGTGCAGGACACCGCGCGGCTCGCTGGTATGGCGCGGGACGCGGGTGCCGTGTTCCATGCGGACGCGGTGCAGGCCGCCGGCAAACTGGCGCTTTCGTTTCAGGAATGGGGGCTGCCGTTGATGACGCTGTCCGCCCACAAGATTTTTGGCCCCAAAGGCGTTGGTGCCCTGATCGTGGATCGCGGTCTGGATATCACGCCGCAGCTGCGCGGCGGCGGACAGGAACGCGGCCTGCGCGCCGGAACCGAGAATGTTGCCGGTATCGTCGGATTCGGCGAGGCGGCAGCGCTGGCGGTGGCCGAACTGGAGTCGCGCAGCGCCGGCTGGCTGGCCTTGCGCGAACGCCTGGAAGGCGCGCTCGGCGCCTTGCCCGGCGTGCGGCCGCTGGCCGTGAATGTCCCGCGTACCCCGAACACCCTGCAGTTCACGGTGCCTGGAATTCACAGCGCCACCCTGCTTGGCCTGCTCGATCAGAAGGGCTATGCGGTGTCCTCGGGCTCCGCCTGCGCCAGCGGAAGCGACGAAGCCAGTCCGGTGCTGCTGGCCATGGGTCTGTCGAACGACGAGGCCTTGTGCGCGATTCGCGTCAGCCTCGGCCTGGGCAATACCGAACAGGAGATCGACGGCTTTGTGGCCACGCTGAAGCAGCTGCTCGCAAGCATGGGCCTGGCGATGCCGGCGGTCGTCGGCGCCTGAGGCCCTGCGGGATTTGCCGCTTCTGAGTATCGTTAGCCTCTACCCATCCAGCGCACGCCACACGTGATCTACCTCGACTACGCCGCCACCACGCCGCTGGACCCGGCGGTGCTCGAAGCGATGCTGCCGCATCTGAGCGGTGCGCATGCCAACCCGGCTTCGGATCACGGTCCGGGCCGTCGCGCGCGGCTTGCGGTCGAACAGTCGCGGGCGCAGGTCGCCAGGGCGATCGGCGCCGAAGTCGGCGAGATCATCTGGACCTCGGGTGCGACCGAGTCCGACAACCTCGCGATCAAGGGTGCACTGGAGTTCTATGGCGAGGCCGGCGGTCGCGCCCATATCGTCACCAGCCGCACCGAGCACAAGGCGGTACTCGACACCTGCCGCTACCTGGAGACGCGCGGCGTGCGGGTGACGTATCTGCAACCGGGGCCGGACGGACGCGTCGGCGCGGCGCAGGTCATGGCCGCACTGGAACCGGATACCTGTCTGGTGACGCTGATGTGGGTCAACAACGAAACCGGCGCGATCAACGAAGTCGAAGCGCTGGCGCCGCTGCTGGCCGAGCGCGGCATCCTGTTTCATGTCGATGCCGCACAGGCGGTGGGGCGGGTGCCGGTCGATCTGTCGCAGACGCCGATTTCGCTGATGTCGATGTCCGGCCACAAGGCGTATGGCCCCAAGGGCATCGGTGCGCTGTTCGTGCGCCGTCGTCCGCGCGCCCGGCTGGCGCCGCAGCTGCATGGTGGCGGCCACGAGCAGGGCATGCGTTCCGGAACGCTGGCGACCCATCAGATCGTCGGCATGGGTGCGGCCTTCGAGCTGGCGGCCGAGCGGCGCGAACCCGACAGCGCACATGCGCTGCGTCTGCGCGCCGCGCTGTTGCAATCCATTGGTTGCCTGGATGGCGTGTTCCGCAATGGTGGCGACGGCGCTTGCGTGCCACATATCCTCAATCTGAGCTTCGAGGGTGTCGATGGCGAGTCGCTGCGTGCCGGCCTGCCGGGTCTGGCGGTCTCCAGTGGTTCGGCCTGTTCGGCGGCGACCCAGGAGCCATCGTATGTATTGCGCGCGCTCGGTCGCTCGGATGCGCTGGCCGGTGCCTCGCTACGCTTTTCCTATGGGCGTGGAACCGCCGAAGCCGATGCCCGCGAAGCCGGCGCGGCGGTGGCGGCCGAAGTGCTGCGTTTGCGGGCGCTGTCGCCGATCTGGGATTAGCGGCAGCGGCAACGGCTTGTCTCGCGCAAAGGCGCACAAGTTTTGAACTTTGAAAGTCTGTTGCCGTTCTTGCTTTCCTTAGCGTCTTTGCGCCTTGGCGCGAGACATCAGCTTTAGGACTCGTTCCCGACGTCGCCACGCAGCTTGACACCGGGCGTACAATGGAAGGCGTGAGGATTCGCTGATGCAAGAAAACGCCTACGAGTACCCTGAACCGGTCTGGCAGCTGTTTCGCCAGACGCCGCGTGCCGGGCGCTTCGCGCCGGACTGCGGCACGGTGCTGGTCGGGGAGGCGCGCACGCCAGCGGCCGATTCGGTGCTGAGGCTGGAACTGCTCGTCGAGGACGGAGCGGTCGCCGACGCGCGTTTCCAGGCGCATGGCTGTCCGGTCAGTATCGCCGTAGGCGCTTGGCTGGCGGATTACGCGATCGGCCGTGATCGCACGGAGCTGGATCTGATCCGGTCTCGTCAGCTGATCGATACCCTTGAAATACCGGAGGATCGTGCCCACTGTGCCTTTCTGGGCGAGGACGCCCTTCGACACGCTCTGGAGCAATGGCCATGACAATACAACTGACCGAACGGGCCGCCGCCCGCATTCAGAAGCAGCTGGCCCAGCGCGGCCACGGTCTGGGCTTGCGGATAGGCGTCAAGAAGTCCGGCTGTTCCGGATTCGCCTATACGATGGATTACGCCGACGCCGTCAACGACGGAGAAGCGGTGTTCGAAGCCCACGGCGCCCGTGTTGTCGTGCATGATCGCGATCTTCCGATGCTGGGTGGGATCACGCTGGACTACCGTCGTGAAGGGCTCAATGAGGCCTTCAAGTTCGATAACCCCAACGTCGACGCCCTCTGCGGCTGCGGCGAGAGCTTCGCCCTCAAGGCGACTGCCTGACACAAAATCGCCGCAGAATTACCGCTTTGCGCGGTAGCCGGCTACAATTTACTGCTTTGTCCGCGCCAGCCGGAGGATCAACCATCCTTCGCGCGCGGCATTCGTTGTTTTCCTCATCCGTTTCCCAATAAAAGTCGGAGTCACAATGGCGGTCGAACAAACCCTTTCCATCATCAAGCCCGATGCCGTCGCAAAGAATGTGATCGGCGACATCTACAGCCGTTTCGAAAAGGCGGGGCTGCGCATCATCGCCGCGAAGATGAAGCACCTCTCGCAGGCCGAAGCCGAAGGGTTCTACGCGGTTCACCGCGAGCGCCCGTTCTTCGGCGATCTGGTGTCGTTCATGATCAGCGGCCCGGTGATCATCCAGGTGCTCGAAGGCGAAGATGCGGTGGCCAAGCATCGCGAGATCATGGGCGCAACCGACCCGAAGAAGGCCGAAGCCGGCACGATTCGCGCGGATTTTGCGGAATCCATCGACGAAAACGCGGTCCATGGTTCGGACAGCCTCGAGAACGCCGCCATCGAAATGGCGTATTTCTTCGCGGCCACCGAAATCGCGCCGCGCACGCGCTGAAGAAGACGAGTGGCAATTCGTGAGTGAGATCGACATCGCCGTATCCGAGCCAGCTGGCGCCGCAAGCGCACGGGCGGACGCGGCTGTCTCACCGCGAATGAATCTGTTCGGCCTGGACCGGGCTGCCCTGCGCGCGGAGTTTGAGCGCAGGGGCGAAAAGCCGTTCCGGGCCGATCAGATCATGCATTGGATCTACCGCCGCGGGGTCGATGACTTCGCGGCGATGACCAATATAGGCAAGGAGCTGCGGGCGCGGCTGAGCGAGCATTTCGAAATCCGCCTGCCCGAGCTGGTCGCCGAACAATTATCGAAGGACGGGACGCGCAAATGGGTGCTGCGCCTGCCGGAAGGACAGGCGATCGAAACGGTCTACATTCCCGAGGACGATCGCGGCACCCTGTGCATTTCCTCGCAGGTGGGCTGTGCGATGGACTGCAGCTTCTGCTCGACGGCGCAGCAGGGATTCTCGCGCAACATGAACACCGCCGAGATCATCGCGCAGGTCTGGTTCGCGGCGAAAACCCTGGGCTGCAACTTCCAGACCGACCGCAAGATCTCCAATGTAGTCTTCATGGGCATGGGCGAGCCGCTGGCGAACTACAACGCGGTGCTGCCGGCGATCAACATCCTGCTCGACGAATCGGGTTTCGGCCTGTCCAAGCGCCGTGTAACGGTGTCGACCTCCGGGCTGGTGCCGTTCATGGACCGTCTGCGTGGCGATGTCGACACCGCGCTGGCGGTATCGCTGCATGCGCCGAACGACGCGCTGCGCAGCCAGATCGTGCCGATCAATCGCAAGTACCCGATCAGCGAACTGCTGGCGGCCTGCCGCCGCTATACCGACGGCAAGGACCGCAAGGCGCACATCATCTACGAGTACGTGATGCTCGACGGCGTCAACGACCAGCCCGAGCACGCGCGCGAACTGGCACGCCTGCTGGGCGGAATGCCGGCCAAGGTCAATCTGATTCCGTTCAATCCGTTCCCGAACACCGAATTCCGTCGTTCCCCGGAACCGCGGATTCGCGCCTTTGCCGAAATCCTGCGCAGCAAGCGCGTACTGACGATGATCCGCAAGACGCGCGGCGATGATATCGATGCGGCCTGCGGCCAGTTGGTCGGACGCGTCGAATCGCGTCAGAAGCAGCGTCTGCGCGATATTCCGATCAAGGTCGCATGATGCTTGTGTCGGGGGTCTGTGTCGGACGGCGGGGAGCCGGAAGCCGGTGAATCGGGTCTGCATACCGACCATCCATGCACTGGCCGTCCGCTGTCTTGCATACTGCTGTCTGGCGCTGGGCGCCGCGGCTTGCGTGTCGACCACCACCGGCCGTGAACCGGCCGAGCCGGACCTGTCCGAGGCGGCACGTCTCAACACCCAGCTGGGCGCGGACTATCTGCGGACCGGCAAGCCGGAACAGGCGCTGGAAAAGCTGCAGAAGGCGGTACAGCAGGATCCCGAGTACGCGCCGGCACGGTCCACCCTGGCCCTGGTCTATGCCGCGCGTGGTGACACCGTCAGTGCTGACGAGCAGTTCCGCAAGGCAGTGGCGCTGCAGCCCGACAATCCGCAGACGCTGAACAACTACGGCGTGTTCCTGTGCGGTGCGGGGCGTCGCGAAGAGGCCGTCGGTAATTTCGTGAGTGCCGCCAGATCGCCGGACTTCCAGTCGCCGGCCGCGGCCTGGACCAACGCGGGCGTGTGCGTACGCGAAGACCATCCGGATGATGCCGAGCGCTATCTGCGCGAGGCCTTGCGCATCTCGCCGAACTATCCCGAAGCGCTGGCGCATCTTGCCTGGCTGAGCCTGAAGAACAAGGACTACCTGCGGGCACGCGGTTTCCTGCAACGCTTCGAGCAAAGCGGTGGACGCACCACCGCAGAATCCCTCTGGGTGGGCGCCCGCACCGAGGAAGCGCTGGGTGACGTTGCCGCCGCCCGACGCTTCGAACAACGACTATTGACCGAGTTTCCAGCCTCCGACGAGGCGACGGAACTCAGCAGACGAAACGCGTCATGATGACCGAACCCAAAGACATCTCCGAGATCAAGCCGGACGTTCCCGCGGACGCGGCGGCGGCGACGCCCGAGCTTTCGCCCGGGCAGACGATCCGTCGCGCGCGAACCGACGCCGGCTATGCCGCGGAGGACTTCGCGGCCCAGCTCAAGCTGTCGCGCAACACGCTCGAAGCGCTGGAGAACGACGACTACGCAACCCTGCGCGAGCCGGTTTACGTACGCGGCTACTATCGCAAGTGCGCCAAGTTGCTGAATCTGCCGGAGGACGAGCTGATCGCGGCCTACGAGAAGCGCGCACGCCCCAAGGCGCCGGCGATTCCCTCGAAGATTCCGGTGGTCGACGGCGGCATCGAAACCCGTTCCGGTGGCGGCGGTCTGCGCTGGCTGATCGGACTGATCGTCGTGGCCGGCGCATTTGCCGCTGTGGCCTGGTATCTGCAGCAGGAAAACACCGGCTTTACCAACACCTTGTCCACGGACACCACGCCGCCCGTGGTCCAGCCGTTGAGCGGCCCCACGCTCGGTGAGCGCCCGGCCGACGACAGTCTCGCTGGCGGGGACCGCAGCGAGATCGGCGCTGAAGACTCCGAAGGTGAATCCCTGGATGCCACGAATGAAGCGCCGCCGCCGGCCGCCACGGCGGAGACGCTTGCCGGCGAAAACGCGGAGCAGGGGGCGTCTGGCGCCGGTGCTTTGACGCTGCGTTTCGAGGACAACTCCTGGGTTCGCATCCAGGACGCCGACGGACGCATGCTGCTGTCCGGCCTGGTCCGCAAGGGCACCACACGCACCTTGGACGGCAAGCCGCCGTTCGCGCTGTTCCTGGGCTATGCGCCGGGGGTCAGCGTGCAGTACCAGGGGCGCGCGATCGACCTGGCCCCGGTCACGCGCGACAACAACACCGCCAATCTGACCGTTCCCGGCGGCGCCTGAGCACGCCGGTACCCGTCCCATTTATTGCTGATCGGTTTCGAGTTCCGCGATGAAAAGCCATCACCAGATCGTCCGCCGTCGTTCGCGCGCCATCCGCGTCGGCCGCGTCACCGTCGGTGGCGATGCGCCGGTGTCGGTGCAGACCATGACCAATACCGAGACCGAGGATGTCGACGCCACGGTCGCGCAGATTCACCAGGCGGTGAAAGCCGGCGCCGACATCGTGCGGGTATCGGTGCCCACGCTGAAGGCGGCGGCCGCCTTCAAGCTGATCAAGCAACAGGTCGGCTACATTCCGCTCGTTGCCGACATTCACTTCAACTACAAGTGCGGCATCGCCGCCGCCGAGGCCGGTGCGGACTGTCTGCGCATCAATCCCGGCAACATCGGTGGCGAGAACAAGGTGGCGGAAGTCGTGGCCTGCGCGCGCGCGCATCGGGTGCCGATGCGCATCGGCGTCAACGCCGGCAGTCTGGAGGGTGATCTGCAGACGAAATATGGCGAACCGAATGCCGATGCGCTGGTCGAATCGGCGATGCGTCATATCGATATCCTCGACCGCTTCGACTTCCCGGACTTCAAGGTCAGCCTCAAGGCGTCCGAAATCTTCATGACGGTGGACGCCTATCGCAAGCTGGCCACCCGTATCGAGCAGCCGCTGCATCTGGGCATCACCGAGGCTGGCGGCCTGCGCGCTGGCAGCGTCAAGTCCTCGATCGGACTGGGCATGCTGCTGGCCGAGGGCATTGGCGACACCATCCGCATCTCGCTGGCGGCCGATCCGGTCGAGGAGGTCAAGGTCGGCTGGGACATCCTGCGTTCGCTGGGTGTCCGCACGCGCGGCGTCAACATGATCGCCTGCCCCTCGTGCTCGCGTCAGAACTTCGACGTGATCAAGGCCGTGACCGAGCTTGAATCGCGCTTCGACGGCATCGAGGATGCGATCGACGTGGCGGTGATCGGCTGTGTGGTGAACGGGCCGGGCGAGGCGCGCGAGGCGGCGATCGGTGTTGCCGGCGGCTACCCCAACTCGATCTACGTGGACGGCAAGATCGCGCACAAGGTGCACAACGCCGATCTCGTCGATCGGCTCGAAGCGCTGGTGCGCGAAAAGCTGGCCGAGAAGAAGGCGGCCAAGGCCGCCGAAGCGGCTGTGGCCGACGACGAAAGTCACTGAGCCGGCCCCGCAATTTCCTATCCGATGAGCGCGAAGATTCAGTCACTGCGGGGCTTCAATGACATCCTGCCGGAACAGACCGCGCTGTGGCGCCGCCTGTTCGAGGCCGTGCAGCAGGTGATGGACGCCTATGGCTATCGCGAGATCAAGCTGCCGCTGCTGGAATCCACCGACCTGTTCCGGCGTTCAGTGGGCGAGGCCACGGACATCGTCGAGAAGGAGATGTTCAGCTTCGTCGACCGCGAGAAAGCCTCGATCAGTCTGCGCCCCGAAGGCACTGCCGGCTGCGTGCGCGCCGGGATCGAGAATGGTCTGCTGCACAACCAGCAGCAGCGCCTCTGGTACCAGGGGCCGATGTTCCGCCATGAGCGCCCGCAGGCCGGACGCTACCGACAGTTTCACCAGATCGGGCTCGAAGCCTTCGGCATGCTGGGGCCGGACGTCGACGTCGAGATTCTGGCGCTGTGCGCACGTCTTTGGAAACGCCTCGGTCTGAACGACATCCGCCTGGAAATCAATTCCCTGGGCACGCCGGAGACGCGCGTGCGCTTTCGTGACGCGCTGGTCGAGTACCTGTCGGCGCGGATCGATCGTCTGGACGAGGATTCGAAGCGGCGGCTGTACACCAATCCACTGCGCGTGCTCGACAGCAAGGACGAGTCCACGCATGAGGTCTTGCTGCACGCGCCCAAGCTCGCGGACTGCCTGGATGCCGAATCGCGCGAGCATTTCGCGGCGGTGCTGGCCGGTCTCGATGCCCTGTCGATCGACTACGTGATCAATCCGAATCTGGTGCGTGGCCTGGACTACTACTCGCGGACCACCTTCGAGTGGACCACCGACCAGCTCGGCGCTCAGGGCACGGTCTGCGGCGGTGGTCGCTATGACGGTCTGGTCAGCCTGCTCGGCGGCGGCGAGGTGCCGGCGATCGGTTTCGCGATGGGCGTCGAGCGCCTGATCCTGCTGATGCAGCAACAGGCGCAGCTGCCCGATGTCGGATCGCCGCAGGTCTATTTCTGTTGGCTCGGCGACGCCGCCTTCGCCCAGGCGGCGCAGCTGGCCGAGCAGCTTCGCGATGCCGGCCTCCGCGTGCAGCTCAATGCCGGCGGCGGCGCATTCAAGGCGCAGATGAAGCGCGCCGACCGCTCCGGCGCCGGGATCGCGCTGATCCTCGGAGAGCAGGAACTTGCGCAAGGCGTGGTTCAAGTAAAATCCCTGCGCGGCGGGGAACCCCAAACCGAAGTTGCGTGGACGGAGCTTGTCTCCGGCCTGCAAGCGCGATTCGCCGGGCCGATTTCGGCCTGAACCCGACCATCATTCAAAAATCAAAATCGAGATTGCCGTGTCCCATTACGACGACGAACAACAAGCCGAAGCAGTCAAGAAGTGGTTCCTGGAGAACTGGTTGGCTCTGGTGGCCGGACTGGCGATCGGCCTCGGCGCGATCTTCGGCTGGCAGGGCTGGCAATCGATGAAGCAGGAAAAGTCGGCCGAAGCCTCGCGCATGTATGAGGAAGCGCGCCAGGCGCTGGACTCCGGCGATATCGAGGAAGCTTCAGCGCTGGCCGCCAAACTCTCCGACGACTATTCGGGTACGCCTTACGACGACCAGGCCGCTCTGCTGCTGGCGCGGTATCACGTCGATCAGGGCGAGCTTCCCGCCGCCGCCGAGCAATTGCGTTCGGTGGTGGACGGCAATGCCGACGAGCCGCTCAAGCAGGTCGCGCGCTTGCGTCTGGCGCGCGTGCTGTGGGCCCAGGATCAGACTGAGGAGGCGCTCGCCGAGCTCGACGCCGGTGGCAGTGGTGAGTTCGTGTCCCTGTTCGAGGAACTGCGCGGCGACATCATGCTGACGCAGGGCGATCGCGCCGCGGCGCGGCAGGCGTACCAGAAGGCGATCGAGGCCGGCAACGAAGCCGCCGCGAATCGCGAGTTGTTGCAGCAGAAACTCGACGACCTTGCCGACGTGGTGAATTCATGAAGCATGCACTGGCGATCGCCGCCGTAGCGACCGTGATCGCGCTGGCCGGCTGTTCATCCAAGGGCAAGACCCGTGAGCCGGCGGATCTGCAGTCCATCGACAACGTCAAGGTCAAGGCCTCGGTGGTGTGGAAGCGTTCGCTCGGTGACAGCAACGGTCTGCGCGGCGGATTCGAAATCGACGTCCAGGACGACGCGGTATTCGCGGCTGACGCCGATGGCGATGTCTACGCGCTCGAAACCGAGACCGGCAAGACGATCTGGCAGGCCGAGACCGGTGAACGCGTGATCAGCGGCCCGGCCAGCAGCGGCAATCTGGTGCTGGTGGGTACCCGAGACGCCGAAGTCATCGCGCTGTCGCGCGCCGATGGCAGCGAGGTCTGGCGCAGCCAGCTGTCGAGTGAAGTGCTGGCCTCGCCGGCAGGGGACGGAGACACGGTCATCGCCCGCACGGTCGATGGCCGTGTATTCGCGCTGTCCGCCGCGGACGGAACGCGCCTCTGGACCTTCGATCGGACCGTGCCTTCGCTGACGCTGCGCGGTCTGTCGCGCCCGGTGATGGTGGGGCCGGCGGTACTGGTCGGACTCGACGGCGGACGTCTCGTCGCGCTGCGCGTGGACACCGGCGAAGTGCTGTGGGAACAGGTCGTGGCCTCGCCGACCGGACGGTCCGAACTGGAGCGTCTGGTGGACGTGGACGCCGATCCGATTGCCGTCGGCGGTGGCGTGTTCGCGCTGTCCTATGGCGGCGAACTCGTCCTGATCGACCCGCGCAGCGGCGATTCGCGCTGGGACCGCAGCATCCGCAGCTATACCGGGGGCACGGTCTTCGGCACGCGCGGGCTGGCGGTCAGCGACGCCGACGGTGTGGTCTGGGCGCTGGATGCCGAAAGCGGCGCCGCCGTCTGGAAGCAGGAAGAATTGCAGTACCGCATGCTGTCGCAGCCCGCGGCAATTGGCGATTACATCGCCGTGGCCGACTACAAGGGCTATGTCCACTTCCTGTCGCCGGGCGACGGTCGCATCGTCGGCCGCACGCACGCCCTGAGCGATCCGGTGCAGGCCGCCCCGGTGGTCGTCGACGATCGTCTCTACATGCTCGACATCGACGGGCACCTCGCCGTGATGTCGCTCGAGGACGCCAGCTGAACCCATAGGCGCCCGGCCGCCGTGCGAATGCACGGCGGTGTCGTGCCATCCTCAGCGCCGGTGGCCGTTCGCGCGGTCTCCGGCGCTTTACGTCTGTCAGCGTGATAAGCGGCTATGCTGTCGCCGCGCCAGTCACCCACCTCATCGCCATACCGTCCCGCCGTGTCCAGTCACCTTCCCGTCATCGCGCTCGTCGGCCGACCCAATGTCGGCAAGTCGACGCTGTTCAATCGTTTCACCGGCACGCGGGACGCCCTGGTCGCGGACTTCGCAGGCCTGACGCGCGACCGGCAGTACGGTTTCGGAAAGTTCGAGGGGCGCACGTTCATGGTGGTGGACACCGGCGGTTTGATGCCGTCATCGGGTGATCCGCTGGCCGACCTCGCCGAGTCGCAGGCGCGCATCGCCATCCAGGAAGCGGACTGCGTGCTGTTTCTGGTCGATATCCGCGCGGGCCTGAACCCCTCGGATCATGAGATCGCGGGATACCTGCGCAAACTCGGCAAGCCGGTGTGCCTGCTGGCGAACAAGGCCGAGGGTCTGCCGCGCTCCGCAGTCGGCGAGTTCTACGAACTGGGCCTGGACACGCCAATGCCGGTGTCGGCGGTGCACGGCGACGGCATTCAGGACCTGCTGCGCCAGATCCTGCCGGCGGCACCGGAAGGCGAGGATGCCGATCCCGAGGAACCACCGGAAGATGGTTCGGTTTACGTCGCGATCGTCGGGCGGCCCAACGTCGGCAAGTCCACCCTGGTCAACCGTCTGATCGGCGAGGAACGCGTGCTGGCCGCGGACATGCCGGGCACCACGCGCGACTCGATCAAGGTGCCGTTCCACTATCAGGGCCAGGATTTCGTGTTGATCGACACCGCCGGCGTGCGTCGCCGCGGCAAGGTGTCGGAGACCATCGAGAAGTTCTCGATCGTCAAGACCCTGGAGGCGATCGAGCGCGCGCATGTGGTCATCGCCGTGGTCGACGCCCAGGGCGACATCGGCGAGCAGGATGCGCGCCTGCTGGGCCTCATCGCGCATCGCGGGCGCGGCATGGTGCTGGCCGTGAACAAGTGGGACGGTCTGGACGAGTCCGAGCGCAAGCGCATCAAGACCGACGTCGACTTCAAGCTGCCGTTTCTCGACTACGTGCCGGTGCACCACATCTCAGCCAAGCGCGGCACCGGGCTGGCGCGCCTGTTCGCCGAAGTGCAGAAAGTGCGGGCGTCCGCCTTCATCGAGATGCCGACACCGCGTCTCAACCAGATCCTCGAAAAGGCCATGGCGCGGCATGCGCCGCCGGCCATCGTCGGCCGTCGCATCAAGCTGCGCTACGTGCACCAGGGTGGCCGCAATCCGCCGAAGATCATTATTCACGGCAACCAGACCGAGCGGGTTCCGGTCGCCTACAAGCGCTTTCTCTCAAACGAATTCCGACGTGCGTTCAAGCTCACCGGCGTGCCGCTGGAAGTGGCCTTCAAGACCGGGGACAACCCGTTCAAGGGCCGCAAGAACGTACTGACGCCGCGCCAGATCAAGAAGAAGAAGCGGATGATGGAACACTTCAAGGACTGAGCCGCAGGCATCGCAAGCTCAGGCGTGGCGCTGACAGCGCGTCCGGCTATGCAATAATTCCGCTTTGCGCGCGCCTTCGGCGCGCGTGTTCGTTTGCCCGCCGGCACTTCGCCGGCTCGGGCCGCAGCAAGAGGTCATTGACGATGAGTTCCCCCAGCACTTCCGTATCCCGCAGCACCTTCGATGAAGTCATGGTTCCGAATTACGTTCCGGGCGCCATCGTGCCGGTGCGAGGCCAGGGTTCGCGAATCTGGGATCAGGACGACAAGGAATACATCGACTTCGCCTGTGGCATTGCGGTGACCGTGCTGGGCCACTGCCACCCGAAGCTGGTGGCCGCGCTGACCGAGCAGGGCAACAAGCTCTGGCACCTCTCGAACGTGGTCACCAACGAACCGGCGTTGCGCCTGGCGAGCAAGCTGACCGAAAAGACTTTCGCCGAGCGCGTGTTTTTCGCCAATTCCGGGGGCGAGGCCAACGAAGCCGCGTTCAAGCTGGCGCGTCGCTACGGCAATACGCGCGCCGAGGGCAAGAACGAGATCATCTCGTTCCATAACGCCTTTCACGGACGCACGCTGTTCACCGTCAGCGTCGGCGGCCAGGCCAAGTACACCCAGGGCTTCGAGCCGATTCCGGGCGGTATCACGCATCTGCCGTTCAACGATGTTGCCGCGCTCGAAGCGGCGATCTCGGACAAGACCTGCGCCGTGGTGATGGAGCCGCTGCAGGGCGAGGGCGGCATATTGCCAGCGACCGCCGAATTCGCGCGCGCCGCACGCGAGCTGTGCAACAAGCACGACGCGCTGCTGGTCTACGACGAAGTGCAGACCGGCATGGGCCGCACCGGCGAGCTCTACGCCTACATGGGGCTGGGTGTCACGCCGGACATCCTGACCACCGCCAAAGGCCTCGGTGGCGGCTTTCCGATCGGTGCGATGCTCACGACCAAGGCGATCGCCGACTATCTGCCGTTCGGCACGCACGGTTCCACCTACGGCGGTAATCCGCTGGGCTGCGCCGTGGCGGAGGCGGTGCTCGACACCGTCAGCGAGCCGGCGGTGCTCGCCGGCGTGCAGGCTCGCGCCGAAAAAATTCGTGCGCGGCTCGACGCCATCGGCGAACGCTACGGCGTGTTCGGTCCCACGCGCGGCCTCGGCCTGCTGATCGGCGCGCCGATGAGCGAGGCCTGGAAGGGCCGCGCCAAGGAGATCGTCAACGCCGGCTGGAAGCACGGCGTCTGGTGCCTGGTGGCCGGCCCGGACGTGTTGCGCATCGCGCCGTCCCTGATCATTCCGGAGGCCGAGCTGGAACTGGGTCTGGAGCGTCTCGAGGCGGCGGTCGCGGAGCTGTGTGCCTGAACGGACTCTCCCCGGAACCGTTCGGTTCCGGGGAGACCCGCGAACGGCGAGCCTCGCTTGCGCACGGAATCCTCCCGCGCGGGCCTGAGGTCCTGCAGGCCGGCTGGCGGGCGGGATAGAGTTCGGGCCATGCATTCGCGAATCCTGCCGCTCCTGCTGCTGTTCCCCTTGGTGGCGAGCCCGGCCGCCCCGGCGGCAGCGCCCGCCATTGCGCTTGCGGAGCACCCGCTGCTCGATGTGATCGTCCAGCGCGACGATGCGCAGCGTCTGGACCGCGAGGCACTGCTGCGTCGCGCCGCCTCGGCGGAGGTGCTGCTGCTGGGCGAAGTGCATGACAACCCCGAGATCCACCGTCTGCGGGCCTGGCTGCTGGCGCGCCTGGTCGAAGCCGGCCGACGCCCGGCCGTGGCATTCGAGCAGATCGACCTTGAGGACAGCGATGCCGTGCGCGATTGCCAGCGGCGTGGCTGCGATGCCGATGCCCTGGCCGCCGCCGTGAACTGGTCCGCTTCCGGCTGGCCCGACTTCGCCCTGTATCGGCCGATTTTCGAGGTCGTTTTGTCGCAGGGGCTGGAGATTCGTCCCGCCAATCCGGGTCGGGATACGGTCCGCCGTCTCGCACTCGGCGAGACCGCGCCTGAGGCCGCGCTGCGCGCGCTGGATGAATCGCGTCCGACCGTCGCGCGGGCCGCGCTCGAGCAGACGCTCAGGGACAGCCACTGCGGCATGCTCCCGGAATCCGCCCTGCCGGGCATGGTGCTGGCACAGACCGCGCGCGACCGGGCGATGGCCGAAGCCTTGCAGGCTGAGGGCCCGCAGGTGCTGATGGCTGGCAACGGTCACATTACGGCGTCCGGCGTGCCCTGGGTGCTGGACCGTCTGGGCGATACGCGCCCGCGATTGTCCGTTGCCTGGCTGGAGGTCGAGGACGGCCTTACCGAACTGGACGAGGCTCTGAACGCGGCGCCGCAGGTCGATGTGATCTGGTTTACGCTCCGGACCGAGCGGCCCGACCCCTGCGCCGCATTCCGTTGACGTGAACTGCGCATAGCGAGTCCGCGGCTCTCTCGCCCGCGAAGTGGGTGAGGACGAGCACGCCCCGTGCAGGCCTCGTTGTTAGTAATGCGAATCAATATCAAGTAGAATCGCAATGACATCGGACGCCTTCGCGTCCGCATCGCATTGCGGGGGAACGGAGTGGGCCGCAGGGAATACGAAGGATCGACGGCCGCAGGCGGTGCGCGAGGTCTGGGCACGCAATTCGCACGCTTGGGCCTGGCCCTGAGCCTGTACGTCATGAGTCCGGCACAGGCTGCCACGGAGTTTAGTTTCGACCTTCCGGCGCAGCCGATGATCGAATCGCTGCAAGCCATCGTTCAGACCAGTGGCGTGCAGCTGCGTTACGCATCCGAGGCGGTCGATGGCCTGACGGCGCCCGCAGTCAAAGCGAGTCTGGATCTGGAGGCGGCCTATTCCGCAGTGCTGGCCGGCAGCGGTTTGCGGCCGCGTTTCGCTGCCGATGGCGCCGTGGTGGTGGCGCCCGACGGGGCCGCGACCCAGGCCCTGGTGCCGGTCATCGAACTGCCGCCTGCGGACCTGCCCGGCGAACAGCTTCAGCGCCAGGATCAGGCCGCGGTTCGCCTCGACACGACGGTCGTCACCGGCACGCGCACCGAGCATCGCTATGTCGACAGTCCGGTCGAAGTGCAGCTGATCACCGCGCAGGACATCGCCGACTCGGGCGCCGGTGATCTCGCCGAACTGCTAGAGCGGCAGGGCGGCGTCCACGTGTCGCGCGTGGCCGGTCGCGGCAACACCAGCATCGAGATTCAGGGCCTGTCGTCCGAGCACGTGCTGATTCTGGTGGACGGGCGCCGCGTGATCGGTCGCATCGACGGCGCCATTGATCTGACGCGTCTGCGCACCGCGAACATCGAGCGGGTGGAAATCGTGAAGGGGCCCGCGTCGGCCCTGTACGGCAGCGACGCCCTGGGCGGCGTGGTCAACATCATCACCCGCGCCGGCGGTGATGGCGGCCGCCTGACGCTGCGCGGCGACGACAACGACAACCGCGAGGCCTTCGGCAACCTCGGCTGGTCGGCGGGCGACTGGGCCGGCAATCTCAGTGGTGGCTATGTCGACGCTGCCAGTTTCGATCTCGACCCGGACACCGCGACGGTCGACGGGCCGGACGCCGAAGGCCGCTATTTCTCGACGCACAATCGCTGGACACCCGGCGAACGGCTGCGTCTGGACGCCCGTTTCGACTATGCGCTGGATGACAGCCAGCGCCTGGATGGCGGCACCGCCGGCAAGCTCTATGACGTGCGCAAACGGACCGAGGAACTGCGCGCCGCGCTGGCGCCGCGCATCCGCTTCAATGCCGACAGCACGCTGTCGCTGGATGCCTACTACACGCGCTACTACGACCAGTACGTGTCGGAGCAGCGCGGCAGCGACGACAACGACGTCGACGAGCGCACCACCGATCAGCTCTATACCGTTGCGGCGCAGCTCGATCAGCGCCTGGGGCGGCATGCGCTGAGCCTGGGGCTGGAGCATCAGTACGAGGAACTGGAGGCCGACCGGCTCGACCAGACCGGCGAACGCGACCGCCAGGCGGTGTTTGTGCAGGACGAACTCAGTCTGTTCGGCAGCCGCCTCACGCTGGTGCCGGGCCTGCGCTACGACCGTGATTCGCAGTTCGGCGATCAATGGTCGCCGAAGCTGTCGCTGCGCTACGACCTCGCCGAAACCTGGATCATGCGCGCCGGCTACGGGCGCGGCTATCGCGCGCCGGACTTCAAGCAACTGCTGCTGCGCTTCGAGAATGCCGCGGTCGGCTATCGCGTGGACGGCAACCCAGCGCTGCAACCGGAACGCAGCAGCGGCTACAACCTGGGCCTGAGCTGGTACGCCACCGCCTCCAGTTCGTTGAGCCTTAGCGTCTATCACAACGAGGTCGACGAGCTCATCGAGATCATCCAGGTCGACGCCGGTCCGCCGACGATCTACAGCTATCGCAACGTCTCGCGGGCGCGCCTGACGGGCGCCGACCTGCAGACCGAGTTCCGGCCCCTGAGTGCGCTGCGCCTGCGTCTGGGCTATGGCTGGCTGGACGCCGAAAATCGCGATACCGGCGCACCGCTGAGCGGCCGCGCGCGGCATCGCGGCAACGCCGAAATCCGCTTCGAGCAGCCTCGCTACGCCCTGGCGCTTCGCGGCGTGTGGATCGGCGAACGTGAATTCGCCGTGGATCTGGATACCAGTGGTCCACCCACGGCCGCGGGTACCGCCGAGGCCTATGCGCTGTATGACCTGCGCGCCGAATGGAGCGGCTGGTCCTGGCTCGATCTCGCGCTGGGTGTCGACAACCTGTTCGACGAAGGCGACCCGCAATACCTCCCGATCCAGCCGCGCAGCGTCTATCTGGAACTGCGCAAGACCTTCTGACGAGACCTGCGATGAAGACACCCGTGAATCCGACGCTGTGGTTATGGGCCGCGACCCTGCTTCTGCTGAGCGCCTGTGCCAGCGACATCTCGCCGAGCAGCGAGGACGCCGACAGCCCCGACGAGGGCGACGCCGCCGCCGAGCTGCCGGGTCCAGGAGGCGCCCAGGCCGCATTCACCGACACTGGGGACTATTACTCGGCGGTGATCGATGCCAGCGGCAGCGACTGGGTCTATCTGGACGTGGACAGCCAGACGCAGGTGACGCCGGCCGCGCCCGAGGGCTCGGCCGAATGGGACATCGCGTTTCTCGGTTCGGACATCAAGCTCAACGGCGGCGTGTCCGGTACCGCGCCGGGCGGCTTTCCGGTCGTGGTCCATGCCGACAAGGTCGAGGCCGGCACGGACTATCCGTTCGAGGCCATAGAGGGGGCTCCGCCCGAGGGCGCGGTCGACTATGTCAGCGACGAGTCCGGCGGCCTGTTCGCGCAGACGCCGGACTACGCCATGACCACCTATCCCGAGGCGGACCAGACGCCGAATCGGCTGACCGGCGCCGGGGACTACGGCTGGTATTCCGACAGCGGCCTGTTGAACGGCAACGACATCACCGCGCGCGGCAACGTTGCCTATGTACTGCGAACCGTGGAATGCCGTTACTACAAACTGCGCATGAGCGGCTACGTCGACGGCACCGGCGCGTCCGCGCATCCGCAGTTCGATCTGCTGGAGATTCCGGGCAATGAATGCAGCGCCGGCGGTGGCGACGTGGCGCCGCTGGGGCTCGCGAGCTTCGAGGTCGGCAGCGAAAGCACCGTCGGCCAGGTCGATGCCAGCGCTGAAGACGCCTGGGCGTATCTCGACCTGACCAACGCGCAGCAGCTTGCCCCGTCCGATCCGGCAAATGACGCGGCGGGCTGGGATATCGCGATGTCGCGGTCCGACATCAAGATGAACGGCGGCGCGTCCGGGATCGGCGTGGTGGCACTGGACGATCACCAGGGCGCCGACTGGAACGCGATCGTCGCGGCCGACGCCGCGGCCACATGGCATGTCGACGAAAGCGAGGCCCTGGCCTTCGTCAACTATCCGCCTCCCGAGAACACCGGTGACGGCGCCTGTGGCGGCATCAACGGCGATTTCGGCTGGTATTACTACTCCGGCTTCTGCAACGATGGCGACGGCATGCACCATATCTCGCCGCGCGATGTCGTCTACATCCTGCGCGGGCGCGACGGCAACAACTGGAAGCTGCGCATGCTGAGCTACTACGATGAGGCCGGAAACTCGGCTCAGCTTTCCTTCGAGTTCGCGCCGGTTGCGGCGCCCTGAAAATCCCGGAAACCCCAATGCCCGATAATGCAAACAAGGATCTGATCGCGGCGCGCCGGCTCTACGCACAGAGCCAGCAGGGCGTGCTGTCGACGATCTCCAAGTCCATGGACGGTTTTCCGTTCGGCTCCGTCATCACGTTCGCGCCCGATGCCTCGGCAGCGCCGCTGATCCTGATCAGCGATATCGCCGAACACACGCGTAACCTCAAGGCCGATCCGCGCGTGTCGCTGATCGTGCTCGAAGGCGGCGCCGACGTGCAGGAAACCGGTCGCCTCACCGTGGTCGGCGAAGCGCGGGTCGTGAGCGATGCCGACGCCGTGGCCGCGCGTTACTACCGGCGCTTCCCGCATGCCAGCGGCTATCACCAGGCGCACGATTTCGCGTTCTATCGGATCCAGCCGGTTCGCATCCGCTACATCGGCGGTTTCGGGCGGATTCACTGGTACTCGCCGGAGCAGGTGCTGCTGCCGAATCCGTTTGCCGGCAGCGCGGAAGACGGCATGATCCGTCACATGAATGATGACCATGTCGAGGCGATGCGCGACTACTGCCGTCTGGCCGGAGTGGAATGTGCAGATGAGGCTCCGCGAATGTCCGGGGTGGATGCCAACGGTTTCGAACTGTTTATCGGCAAGCGCATGCTGCGTTTCGATTTCGAGACGCCGGCAGCCACGCCCATCGAGGTTCGTCAGGCCCTGGTGGCGCTGGCCAAACGCGCCCGGGAGGCCGCGGCGGCGTGAACGGCGACAAGGCCGACAGCAAGCGCAGCCAGTGGATGTCGCGCCTGGCCCAGGCCGGCTTCTGGTTCTTCCTGATCAAGGGACTGCTGTGGCTGCTGGTGCCGGCCACGGCCGCCTGGTTCGGCTTCGATTTCCTGGCGCACTGAGCGCCGCACGAACTCAGCGGTTCGTCGGATACAACACGATCTCACCGTTCCAGTCGAAGACGATGCCGTCGCGCCGGATTTCCACGATCCGCGGGCCGGCTTCGATCGTCTGACCTTCCAGGTACTTGCGCAGCTCGATCATCGTCCAGCGCTTGGCCGGATCGTCGTTGTACACGTGCACGTCCACCGAGAACGACGGGAAGCTGCTGCGATAGTTCGGCGACATGTCGCGCAGCGCAGGGTAGGGGCTCGGTGCGTTTGACGACGGACCCGGGGCGGCTCGCAACTCGTCTGCGCTGGGCGGCGCCACGTCGGAGCGGTCGATCGGACCTGTCGGCGGCGGTAGCTCGCCCTGCCGTGTGTCCTGCGGGGCCAGCATCGGGGCTGGTGGCGTCGCGGGTGGTGCGCTGATCACCGGCGCTGCCGCGCGTGTCGCGGGGCGGGGCGCCGGCAGGAAATCATCCAGGTCGTTCAAGCCACGCGCGTCACGTATCACCTGTGGGGCCTCGGGCACGGGTGCGGACGAGACTGGCGCCGGTTCCTCGCGCCGCGCCGGCGGCGGGACGGGCTGGGTGATATCGGGCGCCGGAGCGTCGACGACGGCGGCGGGTGTCGGCGACGTGGACGGAGCCGGCCGCCATAGCAGCCAGATCGCGATGGCCGCGATCGCGACCACCACGGCCGCGAGCAGCAGCCAGACGGCGACCGGCGCGCGCTGCTCCAGCGGCGCCTGGCCCGGCATCTGCGTGATCACCTGCACGCTGGGCGCCTGACCGAGCTTGCGCTCCTGTTCGGCGCGGCGCAGGGCATCGAGGATCACCGACATCAGCCGGCCTCCGGTGTCAGCGTGGGGCCCGGATCGTCCGCGCCGATGTGACCCAGCTGGATCTGGGTTTCCGCGCCGGCCAGGCCGTCCACCTGAAGACCATATTGGCGCTGAAAGCGACGCACCGCTTCGCGCAGTTCGGGATCGAATGTCGGGGACAGCGGCGCGGATGGCGCTCGCCCCTCGGCCTGGGCCAGCTTGCCGCGCAGCCACTGCACCGAGCTGCCCGCGCTACCGGGGGCGATCAGGGTGTCCGAAGTCTCGCGTCGCCACAGCATCAGATACTCGCCGGTCCACAGCAGGTCGAGCTGTGACAGCGTGAGCCGTACCGAACCTTCGGCACCGAGCACTTCGGCGCTGTCCGTGCCCAGCGACAGCAGCAGCGTATGCAGGGTTTCGCCGAACGGGGTTCTCAGCGTCAGGATCGCGGGCCGGTTGAGGCCGCCCAGATCCGCCCATCCGCCCTGGGCCTTGAAGCATTCCAGCCCCTGTTGCGACAGCGCCTCGCAGACATTGCTGCCGGCCGGCACGCTGTAGTCGCTGCCCCAGCGCGCGATCAGCTGATCCATCAGCCGCGCCAACGGCATCGGCTGTTCGATCAAGGCCACCGCAGCGCTTTCGTCGCCGGCTGGCGGCGCGATGTCGGTCGATGGCGCCACAACGGGCAGCACCTCCGCGGCCGGCTCGGCTTGCGACTCCGCAATGGCCGGCGTTTGCTCGACCTCCGCCATCGGCGCCGGCACGGCATTGCGCTGAACGATGGCGGCGATCAGCCCGACCACTGCGATCAGCAGCACCGCGGCCGCCGCGATCCAGCTCCAGTGCGGGCCGCGTGGACTGTGGGCGGCGACCACGCGGGCACCGAGCGCTTCGCGTGCTGCGCCACGCACGATCTCGGGCGTCACCTGGCGTGTCCCGCTGGCATAGGCGCCGAGCAGGGCGCGGTCGCACAGCACGTTGATGAGGCGCGGAATACCGCCGGTCAGTCGGTGGATCTGCGCCACCACCGGCGGCGGAAACGTCATCGCATCGCCTCCGGCCACGCGCAGGCGGTGCGCGATGTACTGGCGCGCCTCGTCGACGTTGAGCGGTTCCAGGTGATAGCGCGCGGTGATGCGTTGCGACAGCTGGCGCAGTTCAGCCCGCGACAGCAGTTCGGCGAGTTCCGGCTGGCCCACCAGCATGATGCGCAGCAGCTTTTCCTTGTGCGTTTCGAGATTGGTCAGCAGACGGACCTGTTCGAGCACGTCGGGCGACAGGTTTTGTGCTTCGTCGATGATCAGCACGGTGCGTCGGCCGCGCGCGTGCGCGTCCAGCAGATAGACGTTGAGCCGGTCGACCAGGCCCTTGAGCGTGGCGTCATCGGTGTAGGCAATGCCGAGTTCGTCGCAGATCGTCTGCAGGAACTCGAGTTCGTTCTGGCGCGGATTGAGCACCACCGCCACGTCCACGTTGTCGAGTTTCTGCTCCAGCAGCGTGCGCACCACCGTGGTCTTGCCGGTACCGACTTCGCCGGTCAGCTGGACGAAGCCGCCATATTGCCCGGTGCCGTACAGCAGATGGCCCAGTGCCTCCTGATGGCGCGGCGACAGGTACAGGTAGGCCGGATCCGGGGTGATCGAAAACGGCATTTCCCGGAGCTGGAAATAGGCGAGGTACAAGTCGGAACCGAGGTGCTAGGAACAGTGGCGGCAGTATAGCGGCCGGCGTGCGGCTGCGGCTTTGAGCGCAGGGCAGAGCGGTGTTTCGCGCTAAGGCGCCGGGCACAAGCTTTTATTGTTTGCTTTGCGTCTTGGCGCCTCTGCGCGAACTCAAGGCCCTGTTGGGGGCCTTATGGTTAGCAGCATGTCGACGTGGGCGATGCCGTCCTCGTCGTAGGGTTCGCCGCTGCGCACGAAGCCGAGACTGCCGTAGAACGGTTCCAGATGCTGCTGCGCGGACACCAGGATGCTCGCGCCGGCAAAGCGCTGCCGGCAGCCCTGAATGCCGATGCGCATCAGTTCACGGCCCAGGCCGGTGCCGCGCTCCGAGCGTTTCACCACGACCCGGCCGAGCGCCGGATACTCGGACTTCACGCCCGGCGGCACCAGCCGCAGATAGGCCTTGAGCGTTCCTTCGGCATCGACGCCGCACAGATGCAGGCAGTCGGGATCGCGCCCGTCCATATCGGGAAACACGCAGTTCTGTTCGACCACGAAGATCTCGCTGCGCAGGCGCAGGCTTGCGTAGAGCAGCTCACGCGGCCACTCGTTCCAGGAGTGCCAGGACCAGTTCACTGTGGTCATTGTTCGGATTGTTGGCGGTAGGCGCTGGGCGAGACGCCGGTCCAGCGGCGAAAGGCGCGCGAGAAGCTGCTGCTGTCCGAGAAGCCGAGCAGATAGGTGATCTCGGCCACGCTGTAGCGCGCGTCGTGAATATACGACAGCGCCAGTTCGTGGCGCGTGTTCGTCAGCAGGGACTCGTAGCTGACGCCGATCTCGGCGAGTTTGCGTTGCAGGCTGCGCAGGCTCATGTGCAGCCTCGCGGCCACCTTCTCGGCGCTGGGCTCGCCGCGTGACAGCAGGTCGATCAAGGCCGCGTGGACGCGGGCGCGGATGTCGGAGCGCTCCAGTTCGGCCAGCAACCGTACCAGCACCTGCTCGTTGTGGCGGGCCAGCTCCGGGTTGGCGTCGGCCAGCGGCTTTTCCAGCGTGGCGCGGTCGAAGATCAGCACATTGTCATCGGCCGCGAACTCGACCGGGCAGCGGAACACGTCCAGGAACGCCTGCGGATCGCCGGGTTCGGGGCGTCGCAGGCGAATCCGCAGCGGCGAATAGTCACGACCGACACGGCTGCGGCAGGTGCGCACGAAGATCGAGACGAAGGCGTCGATCGCTTCGTCGGCGGGTGCCGGTCCGTCGCCCGGCAGCGTGATTCTCAGTTCGTACACCTCGCCGACACGGTCCAGACCGAGGCCGCCGGTGTTGCTGACCACGCGAAAGTAACGCTCGATCTGTTCGAAGGCTTCGCGCAGCGTCGAGGCCGAAGCCGAGGCAAAGCCCAGCGCGTGAAAGGTCGTGGGCGTCAGATAGCGCGAGACCTTCAGGCCCAGCGTTTCATCGCCGCTGGCCTCCACGGCCAGTCGCCAGAAGGCGGTGAGCCGGTCCTGCGGATAGCGCGCGGTCGGATCGTCGAGCAGTTTGCGATCGAGCCCGGCGCGGTCGAGCAGCGGCACGCTGTCGATCCCGGCGGCATCGAGCGCGCGCGCGATCGCACGCGCCCAGCTGCTCAGCGTCGAGGCCGTGCCGGTCCGAGGATGGCGCGTGAGGTCATGCGCTTGGCAGCTGATGTCATGCTCCGGCGGGGTGCCGGTCACAGACTCGATACGAGACACGATACTTCGCTCGGAGGGGTTGCTCGATGCAGGAGCATAAGCGCAATGCGCAAACGATGACCACGCAGGACCGGATCAACGCGATCAAGTCCGAGGTGACGGCGGCCGGCAACGAATGGCGGCGCCGTCTGCCGTGGCTGCGCCACAATGACGCGATCGGCAGCGCGATCCTGCTGCTGTCGCTGGGCGGCATGATCGCCAGCGGCTGGCTGTATCTCGCCGGGGCCATGGCCTGGTGGCTGTGCATACCGGTGACGGCGTTCTTCGCCTCGCTCACGCATGAGCTGGAGCATGATCTGATTCACCGCATGTATTTCCGCGGCAACGCCTTCGGCCACAACCTGATGATGGGGCTGGTGTGGCTGGCGCGCCCGAGCACGATCAACCCGTGGATCCGGCGCAATCTGCATCTCAATCATCACAAGCATTCCGGCACCGCCACGGACATCGAGGAACGCGCCATCACCAACGGCGAGCCCTGGGGGCTGCTGCGTCTGCTGATGGTGGGCGACAACATCATGTCGCTGATCCTGCGTGTGCTGCGGCTGCGTGATCGCGAGCTGCGGCGGCGGCTGATGCTGCGCGGCTTCGCCTCGTATTTCCCGCTGGGCTGGCTCAACTGGGGAACCTGGTACGCCTTTGTCGGCTTTCATCTGATCGACGGCGCGGCGCGGCTCGCGGGTGCGCCGATCGCCTGGTCGGCCGGCACGCTGTCGGTGTTCGGCGTGATCGACGCGGTGGTCGTGGTGCTGGTTGCGCCCAATGTGCTGCGCACCTTCTGCCTGCACTTCGTCAGCTCCAACATGCACTACTACGGCGATGTCGAGGATGGCAACGTGCTGCAGCAGACCCAAGTGCTCAACCCGCGCTGGCTGCTGCCGGCGCAGCTGTTCTGCTTCAACTTCGGCAGCACCCACGCGATACACCATTTCGTGGTCAGGGAGCCGTTTTACATCCGTCAGCTCACGGCCGTCCGCGCGCACCGCGTGATGCGTGAGATGGGCGTGCGCTTCAACGATCTGGGCACCTTCAGACGCGCCAATCGTTATGGCGTGGACGAGCGGGCCTCGCGCGAATCGGTGGAACCCGGCGCCCACACTGCGAACGCTTGAGCCGTCGAGGTCGCAGCCCTCAGCGCTGGAACGGATAGATGCTGCCCAGTCCCAGGATCTGGGTCAGCCGGTCCAGCGCCGTGCGCGATTCGTCAAGCAGATTGGGGTCGGCGAGGTCCGCCAGCACCAGGCGGTCGCGATAATGTGTCCGCACCCAGTCACGTAGCGCCTCGAGCTTGGCCGCGTCGATCCAGCACATCGGATTGACGGCGGCGCGTTCGGCCTCGTTGAGCACCACGCGCAGCCGCAGGCAGGCCGGGCCGCCGCCGTTGCGCATCGATTGGCGCAGATCGAACACCAGGGCATCGGCGATCGGATTGTCCGGGGACTCCACGATGCGTTCGATCTCGGCCCAGACTTTGACGTTCTCGCGGCATTCCTGCGCTACCACCAGATGCATGCGCCCGTCCGGGGTGCATACCAGCTGGCTGTTGAACAGGTAGGAACCGATCGCATCCTCCACCGACACGTGTTCGCGCGGTACTTCGATCAGCACCGGTGCACGCGCGCCACGCCAACTGGTCCGCAGCCAGCGCTTCAGTGCGTCCGCATCGTGAAACGCATCCTGGTGATAGAGCAGCACTTCGCGATTGCCGACGGCGATTACGTCGTTGTGGAACACGCCCTGATCGATCACCGCCGGGTTCTGCAACAGGTGCAGGGTGCGTGCGGGATCGAGTTCGTGCAGGCGCGCAATCGCCTCGCAGGCGGCACGCGTCTGCCGGGCCGGATAGTTCTCCGGCGCCGGTTCGGATTCGCTGCCCTGGCCGTAGACGAACAACTCCAGACCAGCCTCGCCGTACTCCGCGCACAGCCGCGTGTGATTGGCGGCGCCTTCGTCGCCGAGCGCCGGAGTCGATTGCAGTGGCTCGTGATGAATGAAGTGCGCCTCGTCCTCGAACACCGCGCGCAGTACACGCGAGGTGGTTTCGGGCTCGAACGAACGGTGCAGATTGCTGCACAGGTTGGCTGGCGTGAAATGCACTTTGCGGTCCGCCGTGTCGGCGCTCGGCGAGACCGTGGCGGCATTGGCCGTCCACATGCTGGACGCGGAGCTGACGGCCGCGAGCAGGCCGGGTGCCTCGTGCCACACCTTTTCCAGTACCCGAGCTTCCTTGCCGACGTAGCCCAGTGCGCGCAATGCACTCAGGTTGGGACGCTCCTGCGGCGGCAGCACGCCCTGCGTCAGTCCGAGCTTCGCCAGCGCCTCCATCTTGTCCAGCCCTTGCAGTGCCGCCTCCCGCGGATTCGAGGCCTGATCGGCATTGCGCGCCGAGGCCACGTTGCCGAAGGCTAGGCCCGCATAGTTGTGTGTGGGGCCGACCAGGCCGTCGAAATTGGCTTCCACGGCGGGAACGGCGGCGGATTCAACAAGGGCGTCTGGCATGGACGGATGCGCGAATGGTTCTGGAACGGATGCTCAGTGTGCCAGTCCGGGCCGGCCGGGCATAAACCTGTAGACTGCGGCCGGCCGGCGCAGCCTCGCGCTGGCGCTCGTTGCGGGGGCGGCGAGTTCGCATCGAACCGAATCGATACCGATTCGCCGGGGGACGTCAATGCTGCTCAAGTATCTGTTGCTGCCGCTGGGCTTTGCCCTGATCCGGCTGCTGGCTTTCACCTATCGCTTTCGGGACGGCACGCCGCGTCCGGGCGCGGATGGAAAGCCCTATCTCCTGGCGATCTGGCATCAGAACCTGTTCGGCGGAATCCTGGCGCAGACCGGTCGCCGACATACCGTGATCGTCTCGCGTTCGCGCGACGGTGATCCGGTGGCCTATCTGTGTTCGCGGCTCGGTCATGCGGTGGTGCGCGGCAGCTCGCGCAAGCGCGGCATCGACAAGGGTGGCAAGGAAGCCAAGGACGAAATGATCGATTTCCTCAAGGCGGGGCTTCCCGGTGCGGTGACCGTGGACGGACCGAGCGGCCCGGCCCATGTGGTGAAACCCGGCATCGTCGAAATGGCCCGGCAGTCCGGCGCGCCGATCGTGCCGTACTTTCCGATGCCGGCGCGCTACTGGCGCTTCAAGAGCTGGGATGCGTTCCGTCTGCCGAAGCCGTTCTCGCGCATCGACATCCACTACGGAGCGCCCGTTCACGTTCCGGCGGATACGAGGTTCGAGGACTTCGCCCTGCATCAGGCGGCGATCGCCGATTCCCTCAAGCAGATGGAACTGCTGGTCTGCGGCCCCGCCGTTGCGGCCAAGCCCAGACCGGCGCTGGGCGCCGGCTGAATCACGGCAGGCGGGGTTCGGCCGTGTCGCGGTACTAGCTTCGCGAAGGCCTGCGAGCGATTACACTGGTCGAAATCCGCAGCGGAAAGATCATGGCCAAGCCCAATTACCAGTTCGACAAGCGACAACGCGAGCTGCAGAAGAACAAGAAGCAGGAAGAAAAGCGTCAGAAGAAGCTGTCTCGCAATACGACCGATGACGCTCCGGAAGGCAGCGAGCCGGAAGCCTCGCGATGAGCAAGGGCATGGATCGCAAGAAGGAAACCAAGAAGAAGCCGGCTTTGACGTTGCTCGAAAAGCGTGCCGTCAAGGCCGAGAAGCAGAAAAAACGCTAGTCGCCGTTGTCCCCCCGTTCGTGACGATCGCAGCGTTTCCCCGATGGCCGCAGGGCTTGACGACCGGTGACGCCGGTCCGCCATTTCGTGTCACCGTTCCATGAAAATTCCCAAGGGCCTGCAACCGCTGGTTGAAGAAGGGCTGATCGACGAGGTCGTGCGCCAGCTTCAAAGCGGCAAGGAAGCGGCGGTGTTCGTGGTGCGCAGCGGCGGCCGGACCTGCTGCGCCAAGGTCTACAAGGACGCGGAACATCGTGGATTCCACCGGCTCGCCGAATACCAGGAAGGACGCAAGGCCCGTGGCAGCCGTGACGCCCGTGCCAAGGGGCGGCGCGGCCGGCATGGCCGCTCGGTGCAGGAAGCCGAATGGAAGAACGCCGAGGTGGACGCCCTGTACCGGCTCGCCGCCGCCGGTGTGCGCGTGCCCGAGCCGATGGGCGTGTTCGGCGGTGTGCTGCTGATGGAGCTGGTGACCGCAGACGACGGCCTGCCCGCACCGCGCCTCAATGAAGTGGAAATGAGCCGGGAACAGGCGCTGCAGTGGCATGCCTTCATGATCGAGCAGATCGTGCGCATGCTCTGCGCCGGTCTGATCCACGGCGATCTGTCCGAATACAACGTACTGGTCGACAGCAACGGTCCGGTCGTGATCGACCTGCCGCAGGCCGTGGACGCGGCGAGCAACAACAATGCGTTCAGCATGCTGCTGCGCGACGTCAACAATATGCGCTCCAGCTTCGGCCGCGCCGCGCCCGAACTGCTCAAGACGCACTACGCGCACGAGATGTGGGCGCTGTTCCAGGCCAGCGAACTGCGGCCGGATTCGGTGCTGACGGGCGAGTTCGAATTCGACACCCGCGAGGTCGACCTCGACGGCGTGCTCGATGAGATCGAAGAAGCACGCCTTGAAGCCGAAGCACGCCAGCGCGGGCGCGAAGAGGCCGACGAGGACTGAGCGCGTCCTCATGCCGGCGATCTGATTCGCGGGCCATACCGCCTGGACGCCATCGCCGACAGCATCTGCGTCACCCTGGCTTAAGCCTGGCCCCTCTACTCTTCCCTTGATTGCGCTTATCGCGGCGTGAATACGCAGTGCCGGTAACGGCTCACGGCACGGCGAAGGGAGAATACCTGTGACGAAGTTCAAGACGCTGGCCCGGTGTTCAGTCGGCACGGACCGTCCCTGGCGGGCGCGAGGACGCTTGGCGGCGCTGTTGCTGGCAGCCTTGCTGAGCGCCTGTGCGTCCACGCCCACCCCGGAGCGCGATTCCGACAGCCCGGCCGCCGCGTCATCGCCGGTGCAAGCCACGCAGCCGCAGCCGCGGACGCTGCCCGGCGGCATCGAGCCCACCGTCATCGCAGACCCGCAGCCTGGGGAGAACGGCGAGGTCGATCCGAATGTCGTCGGCTTCCCCGAGCCCAGGGACCCGCTGATCCGCATCAACCGCGCGATCTTCGCGTTCAACGACGTGACCTATCGCTACGCGCTGATCCCGCTGGCCAAGGGCTATCAGAAGGCCGTGCCCAAGCCGGTGCGCACCGGAATCGGCAATGTCTTCCACAACATCAAGATGCCGATCCATGCGGTCAATCATCTGGTGCAGGCCAAGCCCAAGGCGGCGGGGCGCGATGTTCTGCGCTTCGTCGTCAACAGCACCGTGGGTCTGCTCGGCATTTTCGATCCGGCCGAAAGCTGGCTCGGAATGAAGCGCGAGACCACGGGCTTCGCCGATACCCTGTCGCGCTATGGCAGCGGCTACGGTACCTATATCGTGCTGCCGTTCTTCGGGCCGTCCGATCTGCGCAGTGGCGCCGGCGTGGTGGCCGACTATTTCCTCAACCCGATCCCGTACCTGGTGGACCAGCCCGAATCCACGGTGATTGCCGGATTCGACGGCTTCCAGTCGTTCGCACCCTCGGCCGAGAGCTACACCACGCTGCGTGAAAAGGCCGAAGACCCGTACATCTTCTTCCGCAACCTGCACCTCGAAGGCCTGCAGCGCGACGACATCTACGGCAAGAAGGGGGAAAGCCAGGAATGAGCCCGATCCGCGGCCTGAGCCGCCACCCGGTATCGGTGCTGCTGGTTTTCCTGATCGTGGCGGCGGGCCTCACGGCGTTCGTGGGCCGCTTCGAGGTCAATGCCTCGGCCGACACGCTGATCTCCGAAGGCAACCGCCTGTACATCGAAAATCGCGTCGTGCAGCAGCGCTTCTCGCCCGAGGAATTCATGTTCGTGGCCTACGAGCCACGCCAGCGCAGCATCTTCGATCCGGCCTCGCTGGACGATCTGCGGGCGATGTCCAGCGCCATCGGCAAGCTCGACCGGGTCAAGTCGGTGCGTTCGCTGGTCAATGTGCCGCTGATTCCGGCGGATGCCTCGATCGGGCTGGACGGCGGCTTCAACCCTGACGACTGGACGATGCAGAACCGCAGCTTCAGTCCGCAGCGCCTCGAGCAGATTCTCAGCGGCCATCCGATCTACGAAGGCCTGCTGGTCAACAGGAAACAGACCGCCACGGCCTTGCAGGTGCTGTTCAAAAGCAACGCCAGGCTCGATGAGCTGAATCGCCAGATCACGCAAATACAGGCCAAGCGGCTCGACGGCAAACTCGGCGAGGATGATGAAGCCGCGCTCGAAGACCTGAAGCAGCAGGCCGCACCGATCGAAAAGGAGCTGCGCCTGCAACGCGCTGACGAGGTCGATGCGATTCGCGGCATCGTGGCCGGGTACGAGGACGACGCCAACATCTACCTCGGCGGTGTCCAGGTACTCGGTGTGGACCTGATCCGCATGGTGCGCAAGGACCTCAAGGTGTTCGGCATTGCCGTCTCCGTGATGATCGGCATCGTGCTGCTGCTGATCTTCCGTCGCGTCCTGTGGGTCGTGCTGCCGCTCGCCTGCTGTGCCGTCAGCGTCGCCATGACGGTTGGCCTGTTCGGCCTGCTGGGCCTCAAGGCCACCGTGATCTCCGCCAACTTCATGGCTTTGCAATTGGTGCTGACGCTGGCGATCGTCGTGCATCTGATCGTCCAGTACCGCGAGGAGCAGGCCAAGGACGAAGCCGCCGACGTGCGCAGCCTGGTGGAACGCACCCTGCGCGAGAAGATCGGCCCCTGTCTGTACGCCGGGCTCACCACCTCGGTGGGTTTCGCCTCGCTGATTCTGTGCGACATCGCGCCGGTACGCGCTTTCGGCCTGATGATGATCGTGGCGATGGGCGTGTCCATTCTCACCAGCCTGATCCTGTTCCCCACGGCGATGCTCCTGCTGGGCCGGCGCGACCGCGCGCAAAGCGACCGCTGGACCCAGGGCGTGACCGGCGCCCTGTCGGGTCTTGCCTTGCGGCGCAGCGGCCTGACGATATTCGCCGGCCTTGCGCTGCTCGGCGCCAGCATCGCCGGTGCGCTGCTGCTGGACGTGGAAAACAGCTTCATCAACTACTTCAAGGATTCCACGCGAATCCACAAGGAACTGGCCTTCGTTGATCGCGAGATGGGCGGCTCCACGCCACTGGACGTGATCTACCACCTGCCGGATGGCGGCCCGAAAAGCGGAAACCTGGTGCTGCGCGCCGAATCCGTGCAGATGGCGCAGCGCATCCAGGCCGTGCTGGAACAGCAGCCGGCCATGGGCACGGTGCTGTCGATCGTCAACTTCACCGAGCTGGCGCGCGGGCTCAACGGCAATCGCCCGCTGACCGAAACCGAACTCACGGCTGTGTACTGGACCTTGGATGATTCCCTGCGCAAGGACCTCGTCGGCAGCTACTTCTCGGAAGACAGCGGCGAACTGCGTCTGTCCGCGCGAATCCAGGACACCACCGAAGGTCTGGACCGCGGCGAGCTGCTCGACACCCTGCACCGCCAGATCGAGGCACTCGGCCTCGACCGTGACGACTACCAACTCACCAGTCTGCTGGTGCTGTACGAGGATCTGCTGGAGCGACTGTTTACCTCGCAGGAACTGACGCTGGGCGTGGTCTTCGTGGTGCTGGGCCTCGCGTTCTGGGTGATCTTCGGCTCTCTGCGCGTGGCCCTGATCGCGCTGGTGCCGAACATCCTGTCGTCGCTGGTGGTGCTGGGTATCATGGGCTGGCTGCGCATTCCACTGGACTTCATGACCATCACCATCGCCTCGGTCGCCATGGGTATCGCCGTGGACGATACGATCCACTATGTGCATCGTGTGCGCCAAGAACAAAAAGGCGGTGCCGACATGGCTGAAGCGATCCGTCGCAGTCATCGCAGCGTAGGTGCCGCATTGATCTACACCACGCTGATTCTGGTGCTGGGTTTCGCCCTGCTGGCGTTCTCGGACTTCGTGCCGACCATATTGTTCGGGCTGTTGTCCGGTACCGCGATGCTGGTGGCGCTGATCGCCGATCTGCTGCTGCTGCCAGCCTTGCTGCTGCGCTTTGGTGGCAAACAGCCGGCGACGAGCACCTGAATCCCCAAGGAAGCGCAGCCATGCACCGATATCCGATTCGCCCGATCGAGGCCCTGGGGCCCCTGTGTCTGGCCTTGAGCGCGTTCTTCGCCGCGCCTGCCCAGGCCTGGGGGCCGGTCGGCCATCGCGTGGTTGCGGAACTGGGGTATGGGCAGCTGAACCCCGCCGCCCGCCAGCAAGTGGACGCCCTGCTGACGCAGGAGCCCGGCGCCACGCTCGGTTCGATCGCGAGCTGGGCGGACGAGACGCGCAGCCAGGAGACCTACGCCTGGCACTACGTCAACTTTCCGCGCGGGCAATGCGAGTACCTGCCGGAACGCGACTGCCCGGGCGGGCAATGCGTGGTCGCACAGATCGACCGCCAGCTGGCCGTGCTTGCCTCGGATGCGGAGCCGCAAGCGCGTCTCATCGCGCTGAAGTACGTCGTGCATTTCATCGGTGATGTCCACCAGCCCCTGCACGGTTCCTTCGGCGACGACCGTGGCGGCAACAGCTATCAGCTCCAGGTGGACGGGCAGGGCAGCAATCTGCACGCCTGGTGGGACTCCGGCATGATCCACCGGCACGGTCTGGACGCCGCACAGCTCGTCGACGAACTGCGCAAAGAAGGTCCGATCCGACATGACCAACAGGCCGGCCCACGCGATTGGGCGGTGGAGGACTGCCGCATCATTTCCAGCCCCGGCTTCTATCCGGAGCACAAGCTGGAGGCGGCCCGCTATCAGCGCAACTGGTGGCCCACGCTGGATATTCGACTGCGTACCGGCGGCGCGCGTCTGGCAGCTGCGCTGAATCAGACACTGGGGCACTGAAGGCGGTACGAGGTCGGCAATACGGCTCGTCGGGATTCGGCGCATACTGGCGCGACCGCACGAAGTCAGCCTTGGCTTCGTCCTCTCCGAGGACGCTTCCAGCCTGGATCGCTGGCTGCCGACAAGCCCGCAGCCCCGTCCTTAGTCTGGAGCCTGTTTTGACCGCTTATCCAATCGTCTTGCCATTTCCCGCTGATCGCCGCGGCGGTTCGCGTGCGGCCGTGTGTCTGCGCGGTTTACGGAGTCATCGCGCATGAGCGTTCTCGACGCTGCGACGCCGACACCGCTGTCCACTGCGCTTGCGCCGCTGCTGGCCGCTGGTGAACCGCCCGCCTTCAGCGTGCTGCGCGCCGAGGGCGGGTCCGCATTCGTGCTGGTCTGCGATCATGCCAGCGCGCGCATTCCCGGTTCGCTGGGTTTGCTCGGCCTGAGCGAAGGCGAGCGCGCCAGTCATATCGCCTGGGACATCGGCGCCGCGGCGGTCGCTCAGGGCCTGTCCGAGCGGCTCGACGCGAGCCTGATCCTGCAAAACTATTCACGCCTGGTGGTGGACTGCAATCGGCCGCCGCACAGCCCCGAGCTCATCGCCACTCAGAGTGAGTGGGGGCAGGTGAGCGGCAATCTGCACCTGGGCGCGGAACAGGTGGCAGCCCGTCAGTTGCAGATATTCAATCCGTATCACGCGGCGATCACGACGCTTCTGAATCAGCGCATGCTTGCACGCAAGCCCACGATTCTGATCGCCGTACACAGCTTCACGCCGGTCTATCGCGGCGACTCCCGGCCCTGGCATATCGGGCTGATGTATCGCCAGGACTGCCACGGACTGGCCGCCGGGATGCTCAAGCGTCTGCGACGTGATGAACGTCTCACAGTGGGCGACAACCAGCCGTATGCGATTGATGATGATCTGGATCACACGCTGCCGTTGCATGGCGAAATGCGCGGTATCCCGCACGTCGGTATCGAAATCCGGCAGGACCTGATCGCAGACGAGGCCGGACAGAAGAACTGGGCCGGGCGACTGGCCAGCCTGCTCAAGCAACTTCCTGCGGAGCTCGCGGCGGCCTGACGCCGCTGATTCCAGCCCCGCGACATTTACAGCGCCGCCGTGCGCTTTTCGAGACCCTGGCATGCAGATTCGCGTCGGTTACGAACTGATCTACGACTTCCCCAAGCCCACGCCGCTGATCCTCACGCTCAACGTCCACTACAGTCGCGCGTCGGACCTGATGCAGCCGGATCACCTGATCACCACGCCCTCGGTGCCGGTCACGGCCTACCGCGACAGTTTCGGCAACTGGTGCTCGCGTCTGGTTGCGCCGCAAGGCCGCATGCGCATGACCGCCGACGCCGTGGTCCGGGATTCCGGGCTGCCGGAAATCGTGGTGCCCAACGCCTGGCAGCACGAGGTGCAGGATCTGCCGGCCGAGACCCTGGTGTACCTGCTGGGCAGCCGCTACTGCGAAACCGACCGGCTGTCCCAGATTGCCTGGGGCCTGTTCGGCAACGCCCCACTGGGCTGGGCGCGCGTGCAGACGATCTGCGATTTCGTGCACAAGCACATCAAGTTCGGCTATGAGCACGCCAATGCCACCAAGTCCGCTTTGGAGGCGTACTACGATGGCACCGGCGTCTGTCGCGACTACGCCCATCTGGCGATCGCCTTCTGCCGCTGCATGAACATCCCGGCGCGCTATTGCACCGGTTATCTCGGCGATATCGGCATGCCGCCGCCGTATGGACCGATGGACTTCGCCGGCTGGTTCGAGGCCTATCTGGATGGCAACTGGTACACCTTCGATGCGCGCAACAATCAGCCGCGTATCGGTCGCGTACTGATTGCGCGCGGTCGCGACGCGGCGGACGTGGCGATCAGCACGGCCTTCGGCGAAAACATTCTCCAAAGCTTCAAGGTGTGGACCGATCAGGTCGGGTAGCCGCAGCGGGCAGGCACGCGGCCGTCCAGGTGATTCGGAGCGCGGTGCGACCTTGCTGTGATTGACGGGCATCAATGCGCATCGCGGCGGCGGGGCACAAGCTGCCGGAATGAAAATCGATTTGCCCAACCCGCGTCCATGCGCACCACGCCTTTGTCGATCTCGTCCGCGCCGGTCTGAACTCGATCGGGGCCGAGCGATCCGCTCCGAGCGGGTTTGGCGTGCGGCATTCATTCGTGGGCTGCTCGGTAGCGGCACGCTGGTTCTCGGCGCCTGCGTGTCGATGGCGCCGTCGTACGAGGCCCCGCCGCTGCCGGTGTCACCGCGCTACGCCGAGTCCGTCGCCGTTGCCGAGGGGCCATCGGCAACGGTGTCCGGGATCGTCTGGTCTCAATTCTTCACCGACCCGGCGCTGCGCGCCCTGATCGCCCAGGCGCTGCACAACAGCCGCGATCTACGCCTTGCGGTGTTGCGCGTCGAAGAGGCGAGGGCGCTCTACGGGATCCAGCGTTCAGAGCTGTATCCGGTGCTCGGAATGAGTGTTTCCGGTACGCGTGCGCACACTCCCGCCGACCTCAGCTATACCGGTCAGTCCCAGGTCGCCAGCCAGTACCGGGCGGGCCTGCGGGTGCCGGTGTGGGAACTCGATTTCTGGGGACGGGTACGCAACTTGCGCGATGCTGCGCTCGGCGAATACCTGGCCACGGAAGCTGCACGCCGCGCCGCCACGCTGAGCTTGATCGCCCAGGTCGCGGACGGGTATCTGAGTCTGCGTGAGCTCGACGAGCGTCTCGCCATTGCGCAACAAACCATCGACAGTCGCGAGGAGTCCCTGCGCATCTTCCGACGTCGCTACGAAGTCGGCGCAACCTCCAAGCTCGACCTGGCACAGGTTGAAACCCTGCTGACCCAGGCGCAGGCGCTCGGCGCGCAACTCGAACAGACCCGCGCGCTGCAGCGCCATGCGCTGATGCTGCTGGTCGGCGGCGCGCTGACAGAGCTTCCGGCCGGCACGGGCGTCGGAGATGAGAACTTGATGCGTAGTCGTCTCGACCCCGGTCTGCCCTCCGACCTGCTGCTGCGGCGCCCGGACATCGTCGCCGCGGAACAGCGTCTGCGCGCGGCCAACGCCAACATCGGCGCGGCGCGTGCCGCGTTCTTTCCCAGCATCAGCCTGACCGGCTCGTACGGAAGCGCCAGCGCCGAACTCGAAGGCCTGTTCGAATCGGGCAGCGAGGCCTGGTCGTTCTCGCCCAGTATCTCCCTGCCGATCTTCGATGCCGGCCGCCGCCGTTCCACCCTGGCGCTGGCCGAAGTACGCCGCGACCTTTCGGTCGCGAACTACGAAAAGACCATTCAGTCCGCGTTCCGCGACGTCTCCGACGCCTTGTCGTCGCGGCGCTGGCTGGTGCAGCAGGTGGCCTACCTGGAGGCCGCCGTGGCGGCACAGTCGGAACGCGCGCGTCTGGCCCAGAAGCGCTACGACTTCGGCGCCGCGCCCTATTTCGAGGTGCTGGACGCACAGCGCGACCTGCTGTCCGCGCAGCAGCAACTGGTGCAACTGCGCCGCGCGGTGCTGTCCAGCCGGGTCCGTCTCTACGCCGCGCTCGGCGGCGGTCAGGACGCCGCCGCTTCCCTTGTTCCGTAACCCGCTTCCACGCACATGAATCCTTCAATCAAGAACAAACTGGTGCCGCTCGCGGTGCTGATCGCCGTCCTGGCGACGGTCGGTTTCACCTGGACCCAGATGCGGCCCAAGGGGCCCGGTTCGGCCTTTATCAGCGGCAACGGCCGGATCGAGGCCACCGAGATCGACGTGGCCGCCAAGCTGGGCGGCCGCATCACCGAGATCTTCGTCAACGAGGGCGACTTCGTGCACAGCGGCGACGTGCTGGCGCAGATGCAGATCGACGTGCTGGAGGCACAGCGCAACGAGGCGCGGGCCTACCAGGCGCAAGCCGAAAACGCCGTGACCAGCGCCGAGGCGCAGGTTGCCGTGCGCCGCAGCGAGCTGGCGGCGGCACGTGCCGTGGTGGTCCAGCGCGAGGCGGAACTCGACGCGGCACAGCGGAGGCTGGCGCGATCCGAGACGCTGGCGGAGGACGGCGCCACTTCGATCCAGCAACTCGACGACGATCGTGCCTCGGTGCGCCGCGCCGAAGCCACGCTGGTGGCGGCCAGGGCGCAGGCGGCGGCGTCGCGAGCCGCCATCGATGCCGCCGAGGCGCAGGTGGTCGGTGCACGTTCGGCGAGCGCCGCGGCCGAAGCCACCGTGGCGCGGATCGAAGCCGATATCCAGGACGGACAGCTCAAGGCGCCGCGTGACGGCCGTGTGCAGTACCGCATCGCGCAGCCCGGCGAGGTCGTCGGCGGCGGGGGCAAGGTGCTCAATCTGGTGGACCTCGGCGATGTCTACATGACCTTCTTTCTGCCCGAGACCGTGACAGGACGTGTCGCCATGGGCGACGAAGTGCGCCTGGTGCTCGACGCGGCGCCGGGTTACGTGATCCCGGCACGGGTTTCGTATGTCGCCAGCACTGCACAGTTCACGCCCAAGACCGTGGAGACCGCCAGCGAACGGCAGAAGCTGATGTTCCGTATCAAGGCGCAGATCGACCGTGCGCTGCTGCAGCGGTATCTCGCGCAGGTCAAGACCGGCCTCCCCGGTGTCGCCTGGGTCCGGCTGGACGATACGGCACCGTGGCCGGCGGAACTGAACACGCAGGTTCCGGAATGAGCGACGAGTCCGCGCGCCGGCCGGTCGCCCGGCTGGCCGGCGTCGGCTTGCGCTATCGCAAGACTGTCGCGCTCGACGCGATCGACCTGGTGGTGCCCGGTGGCCGCATGGTCGGCCTGATCGGGCCGGACGGTGTCGGAAAGTCCAGCCTGCTCGCCCTGATCGCCGGCGCGCGGGCGGTGCAGCAGGGACGGGTCGAGGTGCTCGGCGGCGACATGGCCAGCGCCCGCCACCGCGAGGCAGTGTGTCCGAATATCGCCTACATGCCGCAGGGACTGGGCCGGAACCTGTATCCGACGCTGTCGGTGGAGGAGAACCTCCAGTTTTTTGGCCGCCTGTTCGGCCACAACGCCGCGGAGCGGCGCCGGCGCATCGACGAATTGACCGCAGCCACCGGGCTGCGCCCGTTCCTGAACCGACCGGCCGGCAAACTCTCCGGCGGCATGAAACAGAAGCTGGGTCTGTGCTGTGCGCTGATCCACGATCCGCAGTTGCTGATTCTCGACGAGCCGACCACCGGCGTCGACCCGCTGTCGCGCAAGCAGTTCTGGGACCTGATCGAGCGTATCCGGGGCGAACGGCCGCACATGAGCGTGATCGTCGCCACCGCCTACATGGAAGAGGCGGAGCGCTTCGACTGGCTGGTGGCGGTCAACGGCGGACGCGTGCTCGCCACCGGCACGCCGCGCGAACTGCACGAGCAGACCGGCACGCGATCGCTCGAAGAGGCCTTCGTCTCGCTGTTGCCGGAGTCGCAGCGCGGCGGCTACGAGGCGGTGGTGGTGCCCCCGCTGACCGAGGCCCGGGGGCAGGCGATTTCGATCGAGGCGCGCGATCTGACGATGCGCTTCGGCGACTTCACAGCAGTCGACCATGTCAGCTTCCGCATCCGCCGCGGCGAGATCTTCGGCTTTCTCGGCTCCAACGGCTGCGGCAAGTCCACCACCATGAAGATGCTGACCGGCCTGCTGGCGGCTAGCGAGGGGCGGGCTTCGCTGTTCGGGCAGCCCGTCGCTTCCGGCGACATCGCGACCCGTCGCCGCGTCGGCTACATGTCGCAGGCCTTTTCGCTGTATTCCGAACTGAGCGTGCAGCAGAACCTGGCGCTGCACGCGCGCCTGTTCCATGTACCGGCTGCGCAGATCGGCGCGCGCGTCGAGGAGATGTTGACGCGCTTCGGGCTGGTGGACGTCCGCGGCGCGATGCCGGAGGCGCTGCCGCTGGGCATGCGGCAGCGCCTGTCGCTGGCCGTGGCCATGGTCCACAAGCCGGAATTGCTGATCCTCGACGAGCCGACCTCCGGCGTCGACCCGGTGGCGCGCGACGGCTTCTGGCGGCTGATGATCGATCTGGCGCGCAAGGACCAGGTGACGATCTTCATTTCCACGCATTTCATGAACGAGGCGATGCGCTGCGACCGTATCTCGCTGATGCATGCGGGCCGCGTGCTGGTGACGGACGCCCCGGCCGAGCTGGTGCGCAAGCGCGGCGCGCAAAGCCTGGAGCAGGCCTTCATCGGTTATCTCGAAGAGGCGGCGGGCGATGGCTCCTCGGACATGGCGATTGCCGCGCAAGCGCACAGCGGCGGCGCGCCGATCGAGACCGACGGCGGAACCGCCCGCCGACCGCGCCGCGGATTCAGCCTTGGCCGTGCCTACAGCTACGCTGCACGCGAAGCGCTGGAACTGCAGCGCGACCCGGTACGCGCAACGCTGGCCCTGCTCGGCAGCGTGATACTGATGTTCGTCATGGGCTACGGCATCACCATGGATGTCGAGAACCTGAGTTTCGCCGTGCTGGATCGCGACCAGACCGGCCTGAGCCGCGACTACGCCTTGAATCTTTCGGGCTCGCGGTATTTCGTGGAGCGTGAACCGATCCGCGACTATCAGGATCTGGATCGACGCATGCGCCACGGTGAAATCTCTCTGGCGGTCGAAATCCCGGCCGGGTTCGCGCAGGACCTCAGTCGCGGCCGGCCGGTGCAGATCGGCGCCTGGATCGACGGCGCCATGCCGTCGCGCGCCGAAACCGTGCGCGGCTACGTGCAGGGCATGCATCAGAGCTGGCTGCTGCGCGTCGCGCAGACCCGGCTCGGTCAGAGCGCCGTCGGGGTGGCCGGTATAGAGACACGCTTCCGCTACAACCCGGAGGTACAGAGTCTGCCGGCGATGGTGCCGGCGGTGATTCCGATCCTGCTGCTGATGATTCCAGCCATGCTGGCGGCGCTGTCTGTGGTCCGCGAGAAGGAGCTGGGCTCGATCATCAATCTCTACGTCACGCCGGTGACGCGCGCCGAATTCCTGCTCGGCAAGCAGCTGCCGTACATTGCGCTGGGCATGCTCAACTTCCTGTTGATGACCCTGCTGGCCGTCACCGTGTTCGGCGTGCCGGTCAAGGGCAGCTTCTTCGTCCTCGCACTGGCCTCGCTGATCTACGTTACCTTTTCCACCGGTACCGGCCTGTTCGCCTCCACCTTTACGCGCAGCCAGGTTGCCGCGATGTTCCTGACCGTGATCGGCACCATGATTCCGGCCGTGCAGTTCAGCGGCATGATCGATCCGGTGTCCTCGCTCGAAGGGCTCGGCCGTCTGATCGGCGAAATCTATCCGGCCACTCACATGGTCACCATTGGTCGCGGCGTCTTCAACAAGGCGCTGCAGCTGCGCGAGCTGCAATCGGCGCTGTGGCCGATGTTGTGTGCGGTTCCGGTGGTCCTGGGCCTGTCGGTCGCGTTGTTGAAGAAACAGGGGCGCTGAGGATGTCGGGCCTCGCCAATGTCTTCCGGCTCGGCGTCAAGGAACTGTGGAGCCTGGTGCGTGACCCGATCATGCTGGTGCTGATCGTCTACACCTTCAGCATCTCGGTCTATACGGCAGCAACATCGCTGCCCGAAGCGCTGCACAAGGCACCGATCGCGGTCGTCGACGAGGATGCTTCACCGTTGTCGAGGCGCATCGTCTCGGCATTCTATCCGCCGCACTTCCTGAACCCCTCGATCATCTCGATTGGCGAGGTCGATGCCGGCATGGACGAGGGCCGCTACACCTTCGCGCTGGATATTCCGCCGGATTTTCAGCGCGACGTGCTGGCAGGCCGCGCTCCGGCGATCCAGCTCAATGTCGACGCTACGCGCATGAGTCAGGCCTTCACCGGCAGCGCCTACATTCAGGAAATCGTGCTGACCGAGATCAACAGCTTCGTTCTCCGCTACAGCGATACGTCCCCACCTGCGGTTGATCTGGCGCTGCGCGCCCGTTTCAACCCCAATCTCGAGGAATCCTGGTTCGGCGCGCTGATGGAAATCATCAACAACGTCACGATGCTGTCGATCGTGCTGGCCGGCGCCGCGCTCATCCGCGAGCGCGAACACGGCACCATAGAACACCTGCTGGTGATGCCGGTCACACCCGGCGAAATCATGCTCGCCAAGGTGTGGTCGATGGGTGCGGTGGTGCTGCTGGCTACGGCGCTGTCCTTGACATTCATCGTGCAGGGCGCACTCCGCATTCCAGTGGAAGGTTCGGTGGGCTTGTTCCTGCTGTGCGCGGGCCTGCACTTGTTTGCCACGACCTCGATGGGCATCTTCATGGCCACGCTGGCGCGCAGCATGCCCCAGTTCGCCTTGCTGATGATGCTTACCTTGCTGCCTTTGCAGATGTTGTCCGGAGGGCTCACGCCGAGGGAGAGCATGCCGCAGTTCGTGCAGGCGATCATGCTGGCCGCGCCGACCACGCATTTCGTCTCGGCTGCGCAGGCGATCCTCTATCGCGGCGCCGGCTTCAGCGCGGTCTGGCCGCAGATGCTCGCGATCGCCCTGATCGGAACGCTGCTGTTCCTGCTTTCGCTGAGCCGCTTCCGCAAGACCATCGCCCAGATGAGCTGAGCGGCGCCGGGGATCGCCACAGGCGCCGGCAAACCTGAGCGCTGCCAACGGCCTGGGGCGCAAAATTGGGCGCGGCAGCGTACCGCGCCGAGATTTTTTTCGAATACATCGTGAAATTCGGTCAACTCGGGGGCCAACACCTGTCACCATGGCGCCCCCTCGGGTTTCGCCACTGGCAGGCGAGCGTCAGGAATTGGTCCTGGCACGGAGCGCTTCGGCCTTGTGGTCGCGCACCCGGAAATCTCACGCGCGGTCCGTACCAGGCCGCCAATACGCACTGCAATTGACTCACTGATGATCTCCGCTACACAAATGACCCTGCGCCGCGGTCCGCGTGCGCTGCTCGAAGAAACGACCTTTTCCATACACGGCGGCTGGCGCGTTGGCGTGATCGGTCGCAACGGCACCGGAAAGTCCACATTGTTCGCTGCCGTGCTCGGCCAGCTGGCGCCGGACACCGGCACGATCTCCTCGATGAGCAACTGGGACGTGGCCACCGCCGCGCAGGAAACGCCGGCGCTGCCGGACCTTGCCATCGAGTTCGCGCTGGATGGCGATGTCGAGCTGCGCGAACTTGAAGCCAGTCTCGCCAAGGCCGAAGTCGAAGAAGACATCGAAACCATTTGCGATGTGCATGAGCGCCTTGCCGTGATCGGCGGCTACGCCGCGCCGGCACGGGCCGCCTCGCTGCTGCATGGCCTTGGGTTTTCGCAGGAAGCGCAGCAGCAGCCGGTATCGGCATTCTCCGGCGGCTGGCGCATGCGCCTGAATCTGGCGCGCGCGCTGATGCGTCGTTCCGACGCGCTGCTGCTGGACGAGCCCACAAACCATCTTGATCTGGACGCCGTGATCTGGCTGCAGGGCTGGCTCAAGCTCTACCCCGGAACCCTGCTGGTGATCTCGCATGATCGGGAATTTCTCGACGACGTCACCACCCATACGCTGCATCTGGAAAACAAGAAGGCCAACCTCTACACCGGCAACTATTCGCAGTTCGAACGCCAGCGTGCCGAACGCCTGTCGCTGCAATCCCAGGCCTTCGCCAAGCAGCAGAAGCAGGTTGCCCACCTGCAGAAGTTCATCAACCGCTTCCGCGCCAGCGCCTCCAAGGCCACGCAGGCGCAGAGCCGCATCAAGGCGCTGGAGCGCATGGAACTGGTGGCCGCGGTGCACGCGGATTCCGAGTTCTCGTTCGAATTTCCGGAGCCGGATCGTCTGCCGTCGCCGCTGGTGCGTTTCGACAAGGTCTCTGCTGGTTATGGCGAGAAAGTCATTCTCAGCGGCCTGGACATACTGGTTGCTCCCGGCGAGCGCATCGGCCTGCTTGGCCGCAACGGTGCTGGCAAGTCCACGCTGGTGCAGACCATCGCCGGCGCCATCGCGCCGCTGGCGGGCGAGGAGGTGCGCGCCACGCATCTGCGCGTCGGTTACTTCGCCCAGCACACCACCGAAAGTCTGGACATGGAAGCCTCGCCGATGGTGCTGTTCCGGCGCATCGCCCCCAAGGTCACCGAGCAGGAAGTCCGCACGTTTCTCGGCGGTTTCAACTTCAAGGGCGATCGTGTCTACGAACCGGTGGGCCCGTTCTCCGGCGGCGAAAAGGCGCGCCTGGCCTTGGCCATGGTCGTTTACCAAAGTCCCAACCTGCTGCTGCTGGACGAGCCGACCAACCATCTCGACCTGGACATGCGCCACGCCCTCGAAACCGCACTGATGTCCTTTGCCGGCGCGGTGATGCTGGTCAGCCATGACCGCCATCTGATCACCAGCACCTGCGATACCTTGTGGCTGGTCGACAGCGGCAAATGCACCGGCTTCGACGGCGACCTAGACGACTACGCCAAGTGGCTCAACTCGCACGACCTCAACAAGAAGTCGAAGAAGGGGAAGGGGTAAGCGCTCGCGATTCATGACCGCGGCCCGCGGATTCAGCCAGAACTGCGGCGTGGTGTCGAAGTAGCGCGCCAGCCTGAGCGCGGTATTCGCGCTGACGCCGCGTCGTTCGCGCACGATGTCATATGCTGATGGGATTTCCGGGGGGCTGATTCTGGCCTGGGCCTTCGAAGTCACGGCCGACGGCGCTCAGGCCGAAGGCGCCCGGTCTCGCCTTTCAGGCGCACCTCGAAGCCGCCGCCCGGTTCATCGTAGATCTCGATTCCGCTCACGGCCGCCTCAAGGCATCGGAACGATCATCGGGGCGATCTTGCGCAAGTTCCAACGACGCGGCGCGCGTGGTTTTGCTTGCCGAAGCGCATCGGTCGGGGAGCATATGTTTATTCAGACGAAACGGTTTCGCGAAGGGAAGAACCCCTCAAACGCGGGGTTTCGGAACAAAACGTCAAAAACCGGCATGTTTATTGTGACATTCGCGTGACAAGGAAGGCGGCTCTCGGCCGCCGGTGTGGGAATGGAGGGCGCGATGTCGGCAGGTCCGGGGGTGCAGCTGGTTCTGTTTGAACTGCTCAAGTTCGGCAGCATCGGTTCACTGATGTGGGTTTCCGGATATTCGGTGCATCGATTCGGAATTCGGGTTAACTACACTCGAAAACTCAATCATTTCTTTCTGTTCTTCTGGCAGTTCGTATTGCGGGCGAAATTCGAGGCTACCGGCCTGACCGCGTCGCGCGTGGTGGACGGCGGGCTGACGCTGTTCTGCCTGACCGCGATCTTCGTCCGCCCGCTGCGGCAACGCGTGCCGCTGCTGAACACGATGTTCGCGGCCTATGACCGGCCGGAGGATCGGCCGCATACCCTGCAGTTGATCTGCATCCAATTGCTGCTGACCTTTGTCGCCTTGCTGCCGCTGGCCTGGTATTTCCGGCGTACGGATTTCAACGAGGCGATCACGATACTGCTGTTGGTAAATGGCATCGGCGATGGTCTAGCGGAGCCGGTGGGCGTGCGCTTCGGCCGTCACTGGTATCGGGTGCCGTCACTATTCAAGGAGCGCATTCACCGACGCAGCTGGGAGGGCAGCGCCTGCGTGTTCGTTACGGCCGTTGTGCTGTTGCTGTTGTATCACGGTCAGTTTTCCACGCCGGAACTGCTGGGCAGCCTGTTGCTGTTTCCTCTGGGCGTTACCTTGGCGGAAGCCTGGTCACCGCATACCGTGGATTCGCCGCTGATCTTTCTGGTGGGCGGTTGCGTGCTGGCGGGCGTGACGGCGACCCTGTAACGCGTCGGCCTGTACGTTTCCCTACATCACCGTGTTCAGTGCCCGCGAAATACTGTCGGTCTGCGTGGCGCTCAGCGGACTGAACAGCGACCATGCCACCGCATCGAGCGATGCGCCGGCCTCTTCGAAGACGCGGGCGCCGGCCTCGGTGAGCGTCACCAGACTGACGCGCGCGTCCCGTGCGCTTTCCTGTTTGTCGACCAGCCCGATCTTCTCCATGGGATTGAGCAGCCGGGTGATGCCGGATGCACTCAGGCCCACGCGCTCGGCGAGGTCGATCCTGCGCAGGGTGTGGCCGGGCGTGTCCTGCAACTGCATCAGCACGAGATATTCAGTGAGGCTGATGCCATGTTGCGACAGCGGGCCGACGGTCGACTTCTGGATTTTCGAGTGCAGCGCCGCCAGCTGGATCAGGAGGACACATTGCCTGGAATGACTCATGGTGAACTCGTTGCAAAGTATTTGATCTCGCAACTTTATGCTCGTTTAATTGCGCAGTCAAGCAGTTAGCAAGTTTATGGGCGGTCGTGGACTTTCGCCGGTAAAGATTTGGAAACTCGTCAGCTCCCGGTCGGGTTTGGCGCCCGCCAAGCCCGCTCGAACGGTAGCCGCCAGGCATGCGGTGCAATCAGCTGATGGATCGCCTTGGGTCCCCAGGAGCCGGGCTCGTAGAAGCGTACGGGAGGCGGCGTTTCGAGCAGCGGAGCCGAGACTTCCCACAGTCGCTCGATACCTTCGGCGGTGGTGAACAGCGTATGGTCGCCGCGCATCGCATCCAGGATCAGGCGCTCGTAGGCTTCGAGCACATCGCCGATCAGGCCGGTGTCGTGCATCGCGAACTGCAGGCTGAGCTTGTCCAGACGCATGCCGGGACCGGGACGTTTTCCGTAGAACGACAGCGACACTTTCGAGGCATCCGCCAGATCGAAGGTGAGATGATCCGGGCCCTGGGAACCGATGCCGGAGCCTGCCGGGAACATGCTCTTGGGCGGTTCGCGAAAGGCGATGGAGATGATGCGCTGGCCTTCGGCCATACGCTTTCCGGTGCGCAGGTAGAACGGCACGCCGGCCCAGCGCCAGTTGTCGATCAGGCATTTCAGGGCGACGAAGGTTTCAGTGTCCGACACCGGGTCCACGCCTTTTTCGGCGCGATAGCCGGCATATTGGGCGCGCACCACGTTGTTCGGGTCCAAGGGCAGCATGCTGCGGAAGACCTTGTTCTTCTCCTCGCTGATCGGAGCGGGCTCCAGCGCGGTCGGCGGTTCCATCGCCATGAATGCGAGGATCTGGAACAGATGGGTCACCACCATGTCGCGATAGGCACCGGTTTGCTCGTAGAAGCCGGAGCGTTGGCCCAGGCCCAGGGTCTCCGGCACGTCGATCTGCACGTGATCGATGAAGTTGCGATTCCAGATCGGTTCGAACAGGCCATTGGCGAAGCGGAAAGCGAGGATGTTCTGCGCCGGCTCCTTGCCCAGGAAGTGGTCGATGCGGAAGATCTGATCTTCGCCGAAGACCTCGTGCAGTTTGCTGTTGAGCGACACGGCACTGGCGCGATCGGTGCCGAACGGCTTTTCCATGATGATGCGGGAGCGCTCGACCAGTCCGGCCTCGCCCAGCATGCGCACCACGGACAGCGCTGCGCTGGGCGGTACGCTCAGATAGTGCACACGGCGACATTCACCTGAGAAGGTCTTCTCCGCCCTGTCGACCGCCGACTTGAGCACGCTGGCTCCGGCCGACAGCGGCACGTAGTCGAGGGTCTTGGCGAAGGTATTCCAGTCATCCTTGGTCAATTTTCGGGTCGAGAATTCCTCCAGTGCGCCGCGCACGACCTGGCGGAAGCCATCGGCATCGAGATCGTCCAGCGACAGACCGATGATGTGGCAGCCGGGAATGAAGCCGGCCTTCGACAGATGAAACAGACCGGGCAGCAGCTTGCGCCGGGCAAGGTCTCCGGTGGCGCCCACCAGCACGACCACTTGCGGGAATCGTGGCCCGACTCCCGGAGGAACTTTTTTCACGGCGTGATCTCCCCTGTTGCTACGCTTTGGCCCAATACCAGGATACGGGTCCGCACTTTCAGGAAATCATCCGAACCCGAGCGGTATGCAAAGCAAGGCTGGCGCCAAGTTTCGTGGCCGGCGTTTCAGGTCGTCATTCGCCGTGCACGGCTCGCGTTCCCGAATATCTCCGCCGTCATTCCGGAGCCCATGCAGCGGGAATCCGAAATTCAGGCAAGGCCGCCTCTGCCACAGCGTTCAGCCGCTCTGTACGGCGGCTCGAACCGGATGGCGCACCCAGACTCCCGTTCATCGAAAAGGCACCCGCGTGAGGCAAGTGGTTTGCTAAGAGTGGTTCGCTAAGGGTCGGCAAAGCGGCGATGAATCACACCGAAGGCGAGCCCGTAAGGAGGCGCGGAGAGACGATGTTCGGCGAGACATTGGACATGAGGCGACTCGCACCGCGGGTGCGCGGTGGCGTCCCCGTTCTACTGTTGCTGCTCCTCATCGCCGTACCGAGCACGACCGCCGCCGGCGATGCATCGACGGTGGGGGAGTCGCAGGACGAGGCCGTGCTGCGCTGCTTTTCGCTGAGAAGCGGCAATCCCGCGGCGGCAGTCGACTTGGCGAAATCGATCCTCGGCGCTGCCTCCCTGACGGTTGAAAACGAGATCAAGGCGCTGGCCTGTCTGGGGCGGGCCGAGGGCATGGTCGGCAACACGCAGGCCGCGATCGATGCTGCGGTGCGGGTCCAGCAGCGGCTGGACGAACACCCGATGCCGAACGATTTTGCACTGCGCGCCCTGTCCAACGCCGGTTCGAGCCTTCATGTGGCTGGTGAGATTTCCCGCGCCGAAGCCCTGTATCTCAAGGCATACAAGTTGGCTGAAGCGGAAGACCTGGCCGTCGCGCAAAGCGTGATGCTGAATAACGTGGCGACGATCCAGAGTGAGTATCTCGATGCCCCCGAGCTTGCCGACCATTACTACCGGCAGGCTATCGCACTGAGCCGGGAAGATGATGGTGGCGATCGAAATGTTTTGTTCTACAACTTTGCCGCCAACCTGATTCGACTCGGACGCGATGATGAGGCTGCCGTGGCTCTGGACCAGGCGATGGCGATCGCGCAGCGGACCAACAGCACGATGTTCATCGACCGACTCAAGTCCGAGCGGGCGACGCTACTGCGCAAGCAAGGCCAGTTCGTCCAGGCGCAGGCCTTGCTGACGGAGGCGATCGCCAGTCAGAGGCAACTCCCGGATCCGGAAGGCGAAGCCCTGAGTCTGGCCAAGCTTTCCGTGCTGCAACGGGAACAAGGCAATGTGCTTGCCGCGCTGGACGGCGCTCAGGCCGCGGTGCGCCTGGTGGACGGCAGCAGCTTCCGTGGTGCCTTGGTGGACAGCCTGCGTGCGCTGGCGGCGGCACATGCAGCGGCGGGGCAGGTGGACGCGGCGATGCAGACAGCAGAACGTGTACATGGCTTGCAGATGTCCAGTCTCAGGGATTACGAAAGGAGTTCACTGGCCGGCTTGCAGGCCCGGCTGCAGGACGCTGCCGGTGCCAGCGAGCTCGAACGCCTGCGACATGAGCAGGCCCTTGGCGCGCTACGTGCCGATCGCGCCCGGTTGGTGCGCAACTGGGTCAGTGGTGTAGCACTCTTGCTGTGTTTCGGTGGTCTGACCTTCAGTGTGATGACGCGCCGGCTCAACCATCGGCTCAAGGTGCTGAGCACCGTGGACGTGCTCACCGGCCTGCTCAACCGCCGTGCTGCCACCGAGAGCTTGATGGAATGTTCAGGCGCTCCAGAAGCCAATGGCGTTCTGATGCTGATCGATATCGACAAGTTCAAGAGCATCAACGACCGGTTCGGGCACGACGCGGGCGACCGGGCGCTGCGGGAACTGGCCGCGCGGCTTAGAAAAGCCTGCCGCCCGGATGACCTTCTGGCGCGCTGGGGCGGCGAGGAGTTCCTGGTGGCCTGTAAGAACCTCGATGCTCAGCAGGCCAGTGCGCTGGCCGAGCGCTTGCGTCTGGCAGCCTCACGCTGGCCGATCGACGTGTCCGAAAAGCATCGCATCCAGCTGACGATCTCAATCGGATTTGCGCCGTACCCGTTCTTCTCGGACCCGCACCGCACTGCAGTGGAACCGATCAGCTGGCAGGACGTCACCCGCATCGCCGACCGCGCGCTGTATGCCGCCAAACGCTCAGGGCGAAACGCCTGGGCTGGTCTCTGGGGACGGGCCAGCACAAAAAATGTGACGATCGAGACACTCCTCGACGATCCTGTGGACGCTGAGTCCAAAGGGCAGATCGAGATTCTTAGCAGTCGCCCGATTACTTGGAGCGTATTGCCCAAGGATGTTGCCGGAGAGCAGTCCAGGCCGGTATTGGCAGCGATCCCAGTTCGAGCGCTTCAATGAGGCTGCGGACTTCGCCGCAGAGCAACTGGTGCCGGCGCGCACCGAAACCGCAATGTTCTACGGCTTCAATGAGGCTGCGGACTTCGCCGCAGAGCAACCACGCGCTCGAGCGAGGCAATGACTCGGTGTTCACCATGCTTCAATGAGGCTGCGGACTTCGCCGCAGAGCAACACGTGCAGCCAAAGCGGCGCGCCAGGGCCTGCGCATTGCTTCAATGAGGCTGCGGACTTCGCCGCAGAGCAACCGGGATGCCCTCGAACTTGCCGCCGTTCAGGCACAAGCTTCAATGAGGCTGCGGACTTCGCCGCAGAGCAACCGTTATGCCTGCAAACACTCCATCGCCTGTCTTGGTGCTTCAATGAGGCTGCGGACTTCGCCGCAGAGCAACATCGGGCCACCTTCTTGGCGTTGCTGGCCGTTCTCAGGCTTCAATGAGGCTGCGGACTTCGCCGCAGAGCAACGGATGAAGTGTTTGTGCTGATCGAATCAGACTTTCTGCTTCAATGAGGCTGCGGACTTCGCCGCAGAGCAACATATCCGGCGGCAGCGTAGGGCGCGGCCCAGCTCCCCGCTTCAATGAGGCTGCGGACTTCGCCGCAGAGCAACACTGGCGGGATGACCGCACCGTCTCGATCTACGACATCGGCTTCAATGAGGCTGCGGACTTCGCCGCAGAGCAACCGGCCGACGTTGAGCGCGCCCTCCTTGTTGACCTGGCTTCAATGAGGCTGCGGACTTCGCCGCAGAGCAACGTCTGGCACAAGACTGATTGCATTGGAGTTCTTCGCGCTTCAATGAGGCTGCGGACTTCGCCGCAGAGCAACTCCACCGCCCGGCGGGCCACCGGCGTCCAGTCCAGCGCTTCAATGAGGCTGCGGACTTCGCCGCAGAGCAACATAGCCGCAGCCCTGCTCACCCTGACCTGCTCACCCTGGCTTCAATGAGGCTGCGGACTTCGCCGCAGAGCAACATCGGAGAGCGCGAGCAGGCCTTGCGCTTCCCGCGTGCTTCAATGAGGCTGCGGACTTCGCCGCAGAGCAACGTCTACGTCAAGGGCGCCAAGCTGCAGTGGTATGTGCTTCAATGAGGCTGCGGACTTCGCCGCAGAGCAACTCGCCGCAGGGGAGCCACAGGCTGGTGGGGTGTTCAAGCTTCAATGAGGCTGCGGACTTCGCCGCAGAGCAACCCCAACAAAGTGCCTACCCGCCACAGCCTAATCCCAGCTTCAATGAGGCTGCGGACTTCGCCGCAGAGCAACGGGATTCGCCGACCGGCTACCTAGCAAAGTACGTCGCAGCTTCAATGAGGCTGCGGACTTCGCCGCAGAGCAACCCGAGGCCGCGTCCTCGTGATCGATCTCGGAAAGATTGCTTCAATGAGGCTGCGGACTTCGCCGCAGAGCAACCGACCTTGATTGTGTCGCCGTTGATTTGGTCCTCTCGGCTTCAATGAGGCTGCGGACTTCGCCGCAGAGCAACCAACGATCGGCGGCAATGCCTCGTAGAGATAAGTCAAGCTTCAATGAGGCTGCGGACTTCGCCGCAGAGCAACCAGACGATGATGCGAACGAGACGCCGATGATTTGCGCTTCAATGAGGCTGCGGACTTCGCCGCAGAGCAACGCCGTCATTCGCGGATCAGACGCGGCAAATATTGTACGCTTCAATGAGGCTGCGGACTTCGCCGCAGAGCAACTGGGCGTGTCGCTAACCGCAACACGCCATCGGGCGCCGCTTCAATGAGGCTGCGGACTTCGCCGCAGAGCAACAACTCAACGCAAAAGGAATCCCGCCAGCACGCGGGGCTTCAATGAGGCTGCGGACTTCGCCGCAGAGCAACGGACAGGTTCACCATCGCGACCGCATCGCGGAACAGGCTTCAATGAGGCTGCGGACTTCGCCGCAGAGCAACAGGGCTTATTGCCTGTACTCTCGGATTTTTCCGGAGCTTCAATGAGGCTGCGGACTTCGCCGCAGAGCAACTTGCGCGGCTTCGATGGCACACCGAACGGCCGTCCAGCGCTTCAATGAGGCTGCGGACTTCGCCGCAGAGCAACACGAAGTCGGCCGCCTCGTGCGCAGCCTGCAACACGCTTCAATGAGGCTGCGGACTTCGCCGCAGAGCAACAATACATCTCCCCGCAGCTATTCGCATAAATATTCTGGCTTCAATGAGGCTGCGGACTTCGCCGCAGAGCAACGAGTTGCTTCGTAGATGGGACGAACTGGGGTGATGCGCTTCAATGAGGCTGCGGACTTCGCCGCAGAGCAACCCGCAGCCGGGCTGCCGAAGTGACCACCATAAAACCACGCTTCAATGAGGCTGCGGACTTCGCCGCAGAGCAACGAGGGTGGCCGCAAGTACGTGGTCACGGTCGATTGCCCGCTTCAATGAGGCTGCGGACTTCGCCGCAGAGCAACGCAATGTCAGCGTCGCGATTGGGCCCTATCTCAACGGGCTTCAATGAGGCTGCGGACTTCGCCGCAGAGCAACGCCGACAGCGCCGCAGGATCGAGCGTTGAAGGATCGGCTTCAATGAGGCTGCGGACTTCGCCGCAGAGCAACTGATTTCGAAGGTTTTGCCGAGTCTCAGCAGTTCGGGGCTTCAATGAGGCTGCGGACTTCGCCGCAGAGCAACGCCCGTGGGCAGATCGCGTTCGGCGACGACATCACCGCTTCAATGAGGCTGCGGACTTCGCCGCAGAGCAACGCACCGGCCGCTGGTCCGGCCGTACATTCCAGCCGCAGCTTCAATGAGGCTGCGGACTTCGCCGCAGAGCAACGCCGACCAATCGTTCCACGTCGCCAGCGCCTCGTCTGCTTCAATGAGGCTGCGGACTTCGCCGCAGAGCAACCGGTAGGTCTATAGATATCATTTACCATTTTTCATATGCTTCAATGAGGCTGCGGACTTCGCCGCAGAGCAACTGCGGACGTGTCCTCGGAGGTCCGCGAATTCGTCACGGCTTCAATGAGGCTGCGGACTTCGCCGCAGAGCAACCCACATAAATCAGTCGTTTGGGAGCTATAATGTACGGGCTTCAATGAGGCTGCGGACTTCGCCGCAGAGCAACCCGCCGCTTGCTGTACCCGCTAGGCGGGATCAACGCTGCTTCAATGAGGCTGCGGACTTCGCCGCAGAGCAACGACGGACGAGGCGCTGGACGATGTGCGCTATTTCGCGCTTCAATGAGGCTGCGGACTTCGCCGCAGAGCAACCGGTCTGGCCTTCACGGCCGCACCCCATGCTTGTCGCGCTTCAATGAGGCTGCGGACTTCGCCGCAGAGCAACCCTTGTGGATCTCCGGAAGCAGCTTCTTTTCGAGGCTTCAATGAGGCTGCGGACTTCGCCGCAGAGCAACCCACCAGCAGCAGCGCCAGCCACACACGAGGATCAAGGCTTCAATGAGGCTGCGGACTTCGCCGCAGAGCAACGCGGCGTCCCAAGCGCCATCGATGCTGTAGTTCAATTGCTTCAATGAGGCTGCGGACTTCGCCGCAGAGCAACCTAAATCAGACGCCACCGATCGCAGATGATCAGTAAGCTTCAATGAGGCTGCGGACTTCGCCGCAGAGCAACGCCGGGGTTCATGCCACGCTCGCGCCGAACATCTCGACGCTTCAATGAGGCTGCGGACTTCGCCGCAGAGCAACCATCGACCCTACGGGGTCGAGCGACCCCCGGCAGCAGGGCTTCAATGAGGCTGCGGACTTCGCCGCAGAGCAACGATGCGCACAGCAGCCTACGCGCGCTACAGCTCAGAGCTTCAATGAGGCTGCGGACTTCGCCGCAGAGCAACGCGACCACATCGCCTTCCGGTTGTTCTGTCTCAGTCGGGCTTCAATGAGGCTGCGGACTTCGCCGCAGAGCAACGGCGCTGAGGACCATGGAAATGCCCTCGCCGAGCTGGCTTCAATGAGGCTGCGGACTTCGCCGCAGAGCAACGAAGTTACTGAAGGCTGTAAGTATTCTAAACGCGGCGCTTCAATGAGGCTGCGGACTTCGCCGCAGAGCAACGGTAAACCAACGCGCGCTGGAGGTTGATTCTCAAAAGCTTCAATGAGGCTGCGGACTTCGCCGCAGAGCAACCGCGTGCCTCGTCCAGCGCCTGCGCGCGGCCATGCTGGCTTCAATGAGGCTGCGGACTTCGCCGCAGAGCAACTTTGTGGCGGCGCGTTCGCGAACACTGGGAACCCGAAGCTTCAATGAGGCTGCGGACTTCGCCGCAGAGCAACGATGGCTGAGATGAGGGATGCGGCGTGATTCGCCGCGCTTCAATGAGGCTGCGGCTTTCGCCGCAGAGCAACCCATGTCATTTTCTAAATCTAGCCTGACACAGCAATACTTCAATGAGGCTGCGGCTTTCGCCGCAGAGCAACGAGCAACCGTCAATTGTTTCCCGGCGCCATCCGTCAGACTTCAATGAGGCTGCGGCTTTCGCCGCAGAGCAACCTCGTTGCACAGAGGTGTCCGTCCTCCGCCTGCACGACTTCAATGAGGCTGCGGCTTTCGCCGCAGAGCAACAGCCCCTCTGCAATTCGTTTGGCCGCAAGGCCTGCAATCAGGGATTGCGAGCGCTTTGGCGTCACGTTCCGGTTCAGCACCGGACAAGAGAGACGGTTGTGTTGTGTACACAGGTAATCGTCGGATTGTTAAGGAAATAAGTGGCTGCGAGCGCTGCCGGGGTTTTTGTCAGCATTGGAGCGCTCGCGTCACTCCGGCAAAAAAATAGCTTCATACAATCGTGGCTTCGCGAACCACTGCTTTGAACGCCATCCCCAGACTGATGACTCTGGGTTTGACGGCGTCGGCCGGCCCCAAGTCCAGCATCACCACATGATCCTGACCGTCCACGATGATTCCGTCCAGTAGTTGAATCAATTCGGCCTGCCGTCGCGCCGAAAGTCGGCATTGAAAGACCGACAGTTGCAGCCATTCACCATAGCCTTTCATCAGCTTGAAGAGGCGCCGCCCGCGTTTGTCGTCTCGAATGTCGTAGGTGACGATGTACAGATGTTCTTGCATGCGGGCTTCACCGTGTCGTGAAGTTGGGGTTCTCGGTCATTTCACCTTGCAGGAACCGCCCGAGCAGGCGGCATTGCAATTCCAGCAGGCGACGATAGCTCACGCGATAGCCGAACAGCGGATGCGTCACTTCATGCGACAAACGCCGTTCGAACGCGGCGATGAATCGCTTGCGCCCTTCGTCGCTCAAGTTGGTGCGGCCGGCGCCGCCGACGAAATCGGTGGGGCGCACTTCACCATTGTTGATCACCTGCAGAACGGTGGAATCGGCGATCAGTGGGCGGAAGGGTTCCATCAGGTCCAGCGCCAGTGCAGGTCGACCGTAGCGTGGTTGGTGGTAGAAGCCGCGGTAAGCATCGAACCCCACCGTGGTCAAGGTGTTCGTGAGCGTGCGGCTGAGCATGGCGTAGGCGAAGGACAGCAAGGCATTCACCGGGTCCGCCGGTGGGCGGCGATTGCGGCGATGAAAGTCGAAGGCAAAGTTCGCCTCGCTGTCGCGCTTGATCATTTGAGCGAAGGCGCCGAAGTAGATGGATGCTCCGTTGCCCTCGATCCCCAGCAGCGATTCAAGGCTGCGGGCGCGCGCGCAGGATTTGATGGCGTGTTCAAGCTGGCTGAGAAAAGGATCCACTGGGTTGGTTCCGCGCCAGTTGCGGCGGAGCATCACGCGGCTGTTGACCAGTTTGGCGCGTACCCAGCCTTTGGCCAGAGTGAGGCAGGTGTTTTCATCGTCCGCGCCTCGATGTTGCGCGATGCGCAGTTCGACATTCTTGTGGCCTATGCCAGCGGTATAGCCCAGGAACCAGCCGCCGTAGCTGTGCCAGGACACCGGAATCTGGCGCCGCATCAATTCATGCAGCGTCGGTGTGGTGACGTAGACGTTGCCGTGCAGAATCAGGTGGGACATTTCCGCAAGGCGAGGGCGGGCAACGGCTTTGTCTTCCACGCTGATTTCGAGGTTGTCGCCGCTCTTGGCGACCTTGGCCTTGTTCGCCTGCACGTAGACCGGCATCGATTCGGAGAGACCCACGGCGATCGACCTTGGCGGCGTGTCGCCACGCCGAAGATAGTTGACCTCGTCCGGCAGGCAGATGCTCACCAGCGAACATCGCGGGCACTTTGGCGAATCTTCCAATGGCGGCGGAATGCGCCCGCCCAAGGCAATACCGCGCAGGCCATGCAGCGCCGACAAGGCCAGCTGCTGCAATTCCTCGTCGAACGGCACCGGCACGCGCTCGCGGGATTCCACGAAATACAAAACGCCCTCGGTACATTCGTAGCCTTGGTCCTGAAGCAGTAGGCCCTGCAGGCACAGCTGCACGCGTTCCGGGTCGTGGGCTGCCTTCGCTACATGCGGGCGCTTGCCGCGCTTGTAGTCCACCGGAACCACCCGGCCTTCGTCGGCTTCGATCAGATCGAGCTTTGCGACCAAGCCGTATCGATTGCTGGACAAGGTGACAGAGCGTGCATGAATGCGGCTGTCCTCCGTCACCGCTTCCGCGGGTGGCAACGTGTCTTTGCCCGCATCCACACGCTTGTGTTGGCGCCGGCCGTCGACCGTATCCGCCGAGTCGGCCCACTCACCCTGTACCCATTCGAGATACGCCAGTCGAGGGCAGTACACGTATTCGTTGACCATGCGCGCCGGCAACAGCGGCTGATCGCCCGTGAGTTCCGGAAATGGCAGCGCCAGTTCCTGCTGGACCGGTCCGTCAGTCAGCATGGTGCGGCTCCAAGCCGCGCTGCCGTGCGATATCGAAACTTTTAGGAATTGATATCATGCGCCCCATGCGTAGAACCCTTATCACTCTGGATGCCGACGACAAAGCTTGGCTCGACCATGAAGCCCGGCTGCGTCACGTCCCAATGACCGAACTGGTGCGGCAAGCCATCCGCGACTATCGCCGGCGCGAAGAAAGCCTCTCTCGGCCGACCCTGCAGACGGCCTTGGCGCGGACTTCCGGAATTTGGCGAAACGGAGACGGGCTGGCCTACCAGCAGGGTTTGCGCGACGAATGGGACCCGGCCGCTTGAAATACCTGCTGGACTCGGTGGTTCTGATCGACCACTTCAACGGCATCGAAGCCGCGACGGAATTCCTGGAAGAACATGGCGGCGCTTGTGCAATTTCAGTGATTACGCGGGCCGAGGTGCTGGCCGGATTCGATGAGAGCGGAGCGCGTCTGGCGCTGGAGCTCTTGAATCTCTTCGTCACTTTCCCGGTGACCGTTGAAGTGGCGGATATGGCCGCTGAGCTGCGACGCAGCCAGCGCTGGAAATTGCCCGATGCCTTACAGGCCGCCATCGCCAAGCACCACGAACTGGTACTGGTCACGCGCAATACCCGCGATTTTCAGGCGGGCGGCACGCCGGAGGTTTGGGTGCCTTATCGGTTGTGACCAAAGGGCGCAACACGTTTTTCCGCTGGGCTTCTGCATTGGCGCGATAGCTGGATCTCGGCTGTTCATTCCAGTGGTTGAAACATTCCTAAGCCGAAATGACAGCCGAATCCCAGCGCCACCGGGCCTTGGACCGGGGCCGCAAAGCTGATTTCCAACAACCGCCCGTGAGTGTCCGGTTGGGTGAGCCCGCGTTTTCCGCGAAAGCGATGAAAGTGTAGCGTGCGAAGTTTTCGCCCTCCCGACGGAATTTCTGTCAGTTCCTTGATGCGCTTGATCTCCGGAAGGTCCCCACCTCGCATGGACCACTCCCGACGCAACTGCTGTTCGATTGCAGCAAACGCAGCGTCCGGATCACGGAGGTCTCGCTTTTTGAGATGCCACGGATGCAAGTAGGGAGTGACGCTGCGCCAGGTGGAAGCGCGCTTGGTATATCCAGAAATTGCCTGGAACGCTGAAGCCGGGCCGATCCCCTCCAGCATTAGACGCAAAGGCTCGCCTTCATCGCGCCTCAGCGAACGTAAGCTTGTCAGTACCCGTACGGCATCCTGCGTCAGGCCGTCCGGGGTATGTACGAGCAGGTGATCGATGGCACCGTTTCCGTTTGCATCCTCCGGCAGCCAGAATGCGTGGCCGTGCCGGTTGGCTTCCGGCAAGTCATGCCCTGATAGTTCCGGAGGGAGGGCTTCGCGCGACAGCGCAAATTTTGCTTTGGCGTTCGCAGCGCGCCGCAAGGCTTCACCGATTCGGATGGCATCCTCGATACGCGGCAGCGGCTTGCCGTATAGCGCAAACCGCGCGGTGGTCATCGGCGTTTTTGCGCCGCCGTCCTCGGGACGCGGAGCTTTTTTTTCGGCGTTGGTTTTTAGGGCCTGCAGCGGACGCCGATAGCTGATGGTGCGGGCACAGGGCGGGGCGTTCCAGCCGGCGGCCTGTAGTCCACTGGTATCGACCGCCATCGCATCGATCCATTCCGGGGGCAGGGTCGAGAGCAAGCGTTTCTGGTCCGACTTGAGCTTCTTTCGGTGCCCTTGCGATTCCGTGGCAATGCCTGCCCGTGTGAGCTGTGCGCTGCGAAAGTTTTCATATTCGGTTGGAGGCTGAGGCGCCAGCAAGCGCACGATTTCGCCCGTGATCTCTCCGGTTTCAACGTCGACATCAAGGTCGGTCGGCACGCAGTTGTATGTGTACTCGGCTGCATCATCGATTCGGCGGGCCTCGACCCAGGATTCGGCCCGTCCCAGGTAGCCGAGATTGACTAGAAGGGCGTCCAGCAGCATGTATTGCTCTGTATTCAGCGACAGGTTTTGCCAAGCGATTACGAGGGCGTCGTCAGGTGAAAGTCGGGCAAACGCATCGAAAATGAGAGTTGTGTCCGTCTTTAGCTTGCCTTTTTTGTTCGGGTCCGGAACTAGGCCTGTTCTTCGCAAGCTGGCGTCAAATACGACTGCCCGAATTCCTTTTTCCGCCTGAGGCATGTAGTGCCGCGTGTGTGCGTGAATCACGTTTTCCGGCAGTCGATATCGTGGTGGTTCGGCCTCCGCTAGGCTGGCCAGCAAGCTGTGAAGCTGATCCCGCGAAAACTGTCCATCGAGTTTGCGGTACCACGTTGCGATAAACGCACGGCTCAGGCGCCACAGGTCCGGCGGCCAGGCGACGTCCGCTTCGTTGACGTGCCGGCCCCAGGGTGTCGCGTGGTAGCGTCCCGCCGGGAAGGTGAAGGCGATGGCGAGCATCGGTATCAGTCTGCCGCTTCGGTATCGGCAGGCGCGCCCGCTTTTCCTTTCTTGGCTTTGGTCGTCGGCTTCCAGGTCAGCGTCGTGGCGCGGCTCTCAGGCCATTGCTGCTCTTCAGCAACCTGGGCGATCAAGTCGGGAAGTGCCGATTCCAGGTCCGAGAGGCTGGGCATCACAAAGGCTAGGGGGCGTTTGACGATGATGCCTGGTTCTTCGTTGACTTCCAGATCACAGGCCGTGCGCAGGCGTAAGCCGGAACTCAACAAGGCCTGGATTTTGAAAAGCGAGAGGGCGATCAGCAAATCGGAAACGGCAGTGCCGAGCCCAAAAGCGCGAATTTGAGCAAGATCGAGATTGAAGTACGCGACGATCTTGGGCGAGGTGAACTCGGAGCGGGCGAACGGAACATTTCCGAAACCTTCGCTGCTAGTTTGTCCTTCGCCTCCCTTACCGGGCTTCACATGGTCGTTTTTTACGCCACCACTTTGTGCTTCGCGAACATCGTAAGCCTCGATAAACGACGATAAAGCACGAGGCAGGCGTAAGCGCCCGCTCGCCAAATCGGGTTTTGCCAAGAACACGCCGTGAATGAGGGCATTAATGTCCATACGTAGAAGAACGGCGGCCAGCTTCTTGATATCGACAGGCCCCTCTTCCATGCCCGCCAGCTCCGCTCTGAGTGTGTCGCGAATGCTCGTGTCCTTGCCTTCTAGGATGTAGGGCGAATTGATGCGATGTGCCTCAAGCACGGTGTTGGTCAGGGCCTTGCCATCCTTGTCCCTTACCTTGACCAGCGGCAGTCCCTTGAGTGGCGTAACCCAATCGTCTGCGGTCTTGTCCCAGCAAACCGTCTCCAGGCGATTCGCCATGCTTTGCGCCGATTCCACCAGCAGCATGCGTTCGTCGTTCGGCCCGTGGTAGGTCGCGGGTCCGAGATTGGGAAAGCCGGTGGGCTGAAAGCGAGTGCCCTGAATCGGTTGGAGGTGAGCTTCCAGCAGCAGACGGGGAGCACTGGCGAGGGAGTCGAAGTTCAGCGGCATGATTGCGATTCCTTTTAGTCGATTTGGGGCGTGGCAGTTTCAGCAGAGGGTTTCGCTTCGAACTCCAGCGACTCGATCAGCCGCTTGGTCTCGTGCGGGGTCAAGGGGATGCAGAGCGCGGCGAGCCAGCGGGCGCCGCCTCCGAGGGCGGCGATCACACGCGGCGGGTCGCGGCCCGGCAATTTCACGCCATAAGCCCGCAAACGCTGCCAGGCGATCCGGACTGCTGCCTCGACATCGTCTGCTGCCAGGCGAGCCGGAATTTCGGCGGGAAGATGAAGCGGCTGGTCTTCAGGCAGCCAGCTCAATTTCAGGCGGTGCAGCAGGTTTTCGGAGGTGAAGAAAATCTTCAGCAGGGCGAATGCCGGTGGCAGCACCGGCCCCCGACTCGCCGCGGGAAAGCCGATTCCGTACAGGTCGACACAGGCAAGCCCGCCTAGCAGTTCGTCGATGCGAACATCATCGGTAGTTCCGGCCAGGAACGCTGCGACGTCATCGCGGGTGGCGCCCGTGACACTACTTAGAACTTCACCCTCCGCGCTGAGCTTTGCCGCCTCCAGACGACGGCGGCGCAACATGACGCCAAGATTTTTCGTCAGCGGGCCGGGACCCCAGGTGGCCAGCGCGGACGACGATGCCCAGGCGCGATCGCCGTCTTTGTTCAAAGACTCGCTGACGTTCGCGAGCTGTGTGCGGATATCGAGACGGCGGCGCCCTTGGCTATCCACAAGCCTCAGCCCGGCCAAGGCGGCAGCAATTCTGAACTCAGGCGAATCGTTCATCCGTTCGCCGCCGGCCCTGATGGCCCAAGCACTCGGAAGCTGCGGCACGGGTGCGGGCACGGCGTCCTGAGTCTTCGGAATCCGGCTCAGCGCTGTCTCGATACGCCCGAGCTGTCGCAGGACGTTTTGTAGTGCGCTCCGGCTGGGCTGCTGAGACAGGGCAAACAAGGCGGTGTCGAGCCGACGGGCCGCAGAGCGAAAGGCGTTGGGTGCGCTGCTTTTGCGAGCGTAACGCCGCGCCGAGGCTAGCCAGCTTCGGTGTTCGAGATTGGTGATGAGATTGGCATCTTGATTCGCCCGCACGAAATATCGCGCAAGAGGGGTGGCAAAAAAGCTTTGGCCATTGCGCATCAAGAAACTGAAGCGCTGAAACTGCTCAATTCCCCTGTCAACGCCAAGTGTGGCAATGGCGCGAGCAAAATCCAGTCCATTGGAGACAGCTCTCGCACCTAACGTTGCTCGGCCCTCAGAGAAGAGAGCCTGAAGCTCATCCAGAGCACACGCTCGGGTCCACAATGGACACCATATTTCCATGACCTGCCGCTTGGCTTGCTTTGGCTGTTCCTCTTCCAACACGTAACTAGAATTTCCGCCTGCTGCTGGAGCGACCACGAAGGGGAAGTTGATCTGAGGCGCCGCAAATTCGCTTCGGCGCGTTGCGCTCCCGGCAAATAACAACGTCCCTTCAAGCGTCAGGATGTAGTCCCACGGGTTTGTGTGGGGTTTGCCTTCGAAGAATCCATTTGATGCATTTGCGCCACCCGCATCCTGCGGCGAGAAGTGCCCCGGCGTTTGTTCGGAGTTAACGTTGGCGGAGATTTCGCAGAACAATGCTGCGCCTAGTGCGTTGTCGTGCGCCCGCTTGGCGACGCAAGAACATATTTGTTGTGCGAAGCCGGATACATAACTGCCGCTGCCCTCGTTGCCTCCGGTGCCGAGCAGGGGGGGGAACTGTCGTCCATCCGTAGTCAGCACATAGCACGCGTCTAGCCATTGGAGCATTTCATCGGGCAATTTCGAGCGACTAATATTTAGTAGCTCAAGCTTCTTCTCGTCTGAAGCCTTTTCGCTGAACCCTTCGCGCTCAAGGAGGTTGCGAACCGTGTGGATCGCACTGCAAAAAGGCTTTAGGCGTTCATGCGTAGAGGTCTCGATTTCATTCAGAGCAGCTCTCGCCGCCTTTTCCGCGCTGCCTCCATAGAAGCCCGATCGTGCTCCCCATGGCGCCACCAGCGGTGTCGGCCGATAGTGCTCGAGAAAGAAAGCGCGAAGTTGTTCGGCCGTCAGCCGCGTTCGCAGAACAAACACATCGTCGCGCCAGAAGCCCGTGGCTTCGGCATCGCCGCCGTTACCGTCGCCCGCTTCGGCAACCAGCCGCAGAACGGCCAGCGCCTTGAGGTAGGACGCCAGTGGCGTGGGCGTGCAGCCCGGCAAGGGAATTTCGTTGACGTGCAGGGGTTCCGAGAGGCGTTCCTTCCAGAGGGTCATCAGCGGTCTCCAGTCGCGCCTGTCCGCGGCGGCCAGGGCGTCGAAGTAGCGGACGCGAAATCGCGCGTCCGCCGGGACCACCGTCACCGGCGGCAACTGCAGGCGCCTCAGGATTTCCAGCAGCCACAGGCGGCTGATCCGGCCGTTGAGGTCCGGGAACGGATGGATCGACAGAAACTCGCCTTCCGCGTAGGCCAGCAGTTCGAGCAGGCGGTCGTCGGCCTCGCCGCTGAGGTGCTCGATGCGGGTGGCGAGATTCAGGCAGTAATCCCGCATGCGTTGCGGTACTTCAAACGGAGGCGGCGGCTGATGCCCGCGGATCTGGTTCTGGGTTTGACGGTAGAGGCCCGCCTGATCGGGAAACAGTTCCGCCGTCAGCCTGGCATGGAGGTCAAGCAGCAGAGTTTCGTCTATTGCGCGTTCGGAAAATCGTTGCTGGCGAATGTCGTAGTCGAGCTGTTGCAGCGGTTCCGACAGCCTTTCCGCCAGCTCGGCATAACTCAGCGTTCCGGCGGCGGTGACGAATCTCGGGATTGTTGCATCAGCAGTCTGTGTCGCGCCTGCAGCCGTTTGAGGCTCACCGGTTCGCGTTCGAACGCCATGCTTTGCCAGATCTGCAGCGGGCTCTGCGCCAGCATGCGCCGCTGCCGCTCTTCGGGCGGGAGCGTTCTCCACGTCTGAATGTTTTGTTTCCAGCTCATCTTTCGAATTGTGCTCCTGCTCAGTGCTCACTGTCAGCCTCCTGCTCCGCACGGGTCGCCCGCCAGTCGGCGATACGCACCAGTGCCTCCAGCCAGGCGAGGCGGAAGGGCCCGTAGCGCTTCAACAGGCGCTGCGTCCGCGTGGTCCAGGATGATCCCATCCGACCTTCGCCCAGTTGCATGATGTCGAGGTGCAAGGGAATTTCCGGGAGCGTTTCGTCGTCCGAAAGTTGGATGGCGGGCAGAACGTCGCCGTCCCACACGCCGCGAGCAAACAGGCGCGAGTCGGAGGGCTCGGTTTCGTTCGGCAGAGCGCGCAGCGATAGGCGGACTTTGCCGTGGTGGGCGGCGATCAGGTAGGCGATCAGGTCCGCATCGGGTTCGTCGTCATGTTGCGCCAGCCAGGCGAGCGCGGATGCAAGCTCGTGGCGGAAGTGCTTGCGTGGCTTGTCTTCGCCCGGCACCTGATAATTCACGCGCCCACGGTAGTTGCCGCCGGATTTGGCCCAGAGGCCGTCGCCGAGGTCTTGCTGAAGGCCTTGTTGATGAGCGTCCCTGAGCATCGTCTGGAAGGCTTGGTGCGCTTTGCCCACATCGTGCCATCGCGCCGCTCGGATGACTGCAGCCGCTTCCGGCACCTTCAAGGACTCGCAGAGGGTTTCTGCTTCGTTGCCCACGTCCTTCAGGTGGCGCGTCAGCGAAACCTCCTGCGCGAGCAGGCTGCGCCGGTCGTCGTCCATCGCCTCAGCGGTGAGCGAATCCGTTCCCGCAGACTTGAGTGGCTCGACCGCTTTCGACGACTCCGGCGAAAGGCCGCGCTGTTCCGTATAGCCGCCGGCTGCGGTGCGCACCATGAGGATCATGCCGGGCCGCAGGCGCGGCTTGCCCAGGGGCAGAACCGCCGTCCATTCGCGGGCCAGCGTGTCCCACTGATAAACGTCCCCCGTTTTCAGGCGCTTGAGCAATTCGCTGGCGGCACCCAGGCCCGCACGGCACAACTCGTCGGCATGCGCGGACGGTTGATTCTTTGCGCTATCCGCGTCGGACCAGGCGCGCCAGAACAACAAGACATCGGCGTCGTCCGCGTCGCGGATGTACTGGGCAATGTCGATATCGAAGCCGGACAGGTCGGCCTCGGTGCTGAACAAGTCCAGGAAATCCTTGCGCCGCAGCACCGGATACATCGGCGCTGCGGTCTCAATGGCCGGCAGTGCTGCGGGAGAAGCGCTGCTCAGTGGTTCCAGCAGGCGCTTGGCTTCGTCGAGTTCGGATGGTTCGTAGGGTTTGGAATCGGCGATATCGATCCAATAGACCTGCGCATCGGTGGAGTCGTTGTATTCGCCGTAGCGATTGCAGCGGCCGAAGCGTTGGACCATCGATGCGAAAGGCGCCAACTCCGTGAACAGGACGCGCGAGGACAGGTCGACGCCGGCTTCCACGGCCTGCGTGGCGACGATGATGCGGCCGGGGCCGGCCGGATCGGGCAGCGTTGCCAGTTTGTCGTTGAGCGCCTTGCGCTCCCGGGCGCGAAAACGTGAGTGCACGAGCACAAGCTCGGGCGCATCCGAAAGCGATGGCAGATCGTCTGCTGCGCCTTTTCGCTTCTTCGAGGGCGGGGGCGATAGATGCTTGGTTATTTCATCGAACAAGCCCTGCGCGCGCGCGACGGTGTTGAGAATCGCGAGCGTGGTCGTTCCGGGCCGTTGCCACTGAGCGGCAAGAACCTGAGTCGCCAGTTCCTGGAAATAGGACGTCAAGGCCGCCTTGCTGTCCGCGCGCAGGCTCGCGCTGCAAGGGGCCAGCGGCTTGATGGAATCGCGCCGCGCGCTGACCGTCGCGGTGCATTTTTCCTCTTCACTCAGTTGCAGCAAGGCGAGCGCGTCGGGATCGAAATCCACGGTCTTCATCCAAGCCCGGTTGAGCGTTGCGGACACCCAAAGACTGCGGCTGTTGCGGGCACAGGCCAGTTCGCGGCGGAAGGCTTCGAGCTGCACGCCGGTGATCAAGCCCGGCCCCATCAGCTGAACCTCGTCGAATACCCACATCGCGTCGTTGTGCAACATCGCGAAGTGCACCGGCCACAGGTAGCGGCTCATGCCGTAGCCGCGCATCAATGCGCGGGACAACAGCATGTCCTGGGTGCCGATGAGGATCATGTCTTCTTCGGGGTGTTCGGCCCAGGCCTTCACGTCCTCGGCGCCACCTACGAGCACATGCACTGACACTTTGCCGGCCCCGACGTCACCCTCTATTCCGAGACGGGAGAGCCAGTCGCTGATGCTTCGCTCGGTCTGTTCCACCAGCACCCGCATGGGCAGGCACCAGATCAGTCGGCGCGGTGTCCCAGGGTCTGTGCCCTCATGGCGGCCACCTTGTCGCCAGCCGCGCTTGTACAGCCAGGCTAGCGTGACTGCCGCAGTCTTTCCGAGGCCGGTGGGAACGTTGAGCAGGTCTGGCCAAGCCTCGCCATCCCAGCTGTCGGTAGCGAGCCTTCGCTGGTATTCAATAGGTGTGAATGTAAGATCGGATTTTCGTCCGTATGCAACCCTGAAAAGCTCATCGAATGACTTAGTCATGGCGCGCGCCGTTGCCGGTTTCTGAACGGCTCAACGCGACAAGCAGAGTTTCGGGATCGCAGACCTGAAGCGACGCCTTGCGAAAGTCCTTCACATTTCGCGTTGCTATGTGGGTGACGCCCGCCTGTCGCGCTGAAGCGTGGAAAACAGCGTCTTCAAAGTCCGGCCAGTTTGCAGTCAGAGCTTCGGCGATCGTTGATTCGTCTACCGGCAGCACGCGGAGAATGCCGAGCAGTTCGCTCACAATCGCGCGTGCGCGGCGCGGGCCGTGCTCGCGTTTGATGAGGAAGTAGACGGTGCCCACTGAAGACGCAGGCAGACAGCCATGGATGATCTGGCGGTCGCAAAGTACCAACAGAGCGGCCGCCGGTTCGGACCAAGGCTTTCGATCCAGCAGCACATCCAGTAGGACGTTTATGTCCAGGGCCACCAACGGTGCTGGCGATTTCATGCGACGGTCTCCAGGAGGGGTGGAGTTGTCGCCAGAAGGTGGATTGAGTCTTTCAACCGCCCCTAAACAGGAAATTACTTCAATGTGGCCGGCGATAGCTCCACCAAAACAAGCAATTGAACTCTCTATTCGTGTTTCTTCATCAGATGTTCGTGGTACAGCTCTTCGCTGGCAGTCGAGTCGCTGAGTACACCCAGGAGGCGCCGAACTCTGGGTGTGATGTCGTTCGAAGCCGGTTCCCCCAATGCGGAGAGATAACCCGCTACCAGGGCGGAAACCGACGTGCCTCGCGCATGGGCCTGCTCTTTGGCCCGGCGAATCAAATGCTCGTCGATGCGTAACGTAAGTTTTGATTGCATGACCGATCTCGTGCGGGTTGACGTGCAAATGTTTGCGAAAGTATACGTCACTCGAAGGGTGGCGAAATTCCGGGTAGCAACGAGATACTGGTTGCCTGATCAAACTGCCCGCAGTTCGTCGCTGCGCAACGCAACAACCCATGAACGGAAAAAATTCTTCGAAAGATTCAGCCACTGATTGGACGCGGCTGCGGCAGATGTCCGATGCCGAAATTGACTTGTCCGACATCCCGGAAGTCGGTTCCAGCCTGCTCGAACAGGCGAGCCTGAAGTACGCAGGGTGCGCTGTTTCCCCGGAGGAGCTTGTCGTTCTGCGTGCAGCTCCGGACTTGGCAGGCTGGCTGCGGTCGGCGAGTGAGGGCGAGCGTAGCGAAGCACTGGATGCTTTGCGCCAAGTCATGGAACGGCATACGGCGGCCTGAGCCGGTCGTTCAGTCGAAATGCCACGTGCTTTGGCGTGCCACCCCGCGTGCCGAAAGGCAAAGCTGTTCAAGCGGGTCATCATGATTCGAGGAGCCGGTTCATGCCGAGGGTCGGTTCGATGCTAGTCGACCACGCTTTCGATTCCTGACCCTGCAAATCCTGGCCGGAAAACTTCATTTCACACCGGTAGTTGCACGCACTTTTTGGAGTGCGGCGACCTGCGGTGTCGCTTCGGCTGCTGGGTAGTGGGTAAGCGCGGCACGCAGACGGTCCGCAACGGCGTCACGCAAGGAAGGCGGTTCCAGCACTTCCACGTCCGGGCCGTAGCGCAGGATGTCCATCAGCAGTTCCTCCGCGCGGTGAAAGGGAAAGCTGCGGGTCAGCGAGCCGTCTTCATGGCGCTCGTCCTGTTGTTGCGGGTGCCAGGTTTCGGCGGCGACCCAGCGGGTGATGTGTGGCGAGAACCGGAGTGTGGCAACCGCGGTCGGCTGGCCGGAGAAGATGCCGTAGCTGGTGGCCAGCACGGTATCGAGCGCGCTGGCTTCGACTTCCTGCGCCGGTGGCTCCAGAACTTCGGCGCTGACGATGCGATCTACCGAAAAGGTACGCAGGTCATTACGTTCGTGGCACCAGGCGTCCAGATACCAGTTGTCCCGATACAGGGCGAGCCGTTGCGGAGAGACCGTACGGGGTAGCGGCATGCGGTCGTCGCTGCGGGCGTGATAGTCGATGAGCAGACGGCGTCGGCGAACCAGCGCGTCCGCCACGATCGAGAACCGGTCTCCGGCGGGGCGGGCGGCCATGCGGAGCAGCCGCAGACGGGAGCCCCATTGCGGGGTTTCGGCGCCGGTTTTGTGCAGCAGCGATTCGATCTTGCCGCGTAGCGGCCGCAGTGCTTCGGACAGCAGCCCGATGGGCTGTTGTTCCAGAACCTGGTCGAGAATCAGCAGGGCGGCGAGTTCTTCGCTGCTGAACCAGAGGCCGGGCAGTTGGTAGACGCCTTCCGATTCATAGCGGTAGGTGCCCCGTTGCAGGTCCATGACCAGCGGCGCCTGCAGCACGTCGCGCAGGAAGCTGATCGCCCGTTTCAATCGCGTGGGACCGCAGCCGATCTCCTCGCGCAGGGTTTCCGCGGCAACGCCGAAGCGGCGATTCGCCGCCAGCTTCTTGTGAAGCTCGAATACGGTTTCGATCAGCTGCACGGTGAGTGGTCCCCCGACCCGACACCCCGATTTTTACCCTAGTGTCTGCTTCGGGGAGGAAGGTGTCGAGGGCTGTGCGCGCCGTTCATAGGGGCGATTCCACCGTTGGTTCTGATTTGCGACTTCGAGGCGTCAGACCTCGGGCCCCAACTCAATCCCCGGCGCCAATTGCGTTGGCAGTTCCGACTTCGGCGCCTCCATCGACGAAACCGGAAAAGCGCAGTAGTCCGCGGCATAGAGCGCGGATGCGCGGTGGTTGCCGGATTCGCCCACCCCGCCGAACGGCGCGGCGCTGGAGGCGCCGGTGGTCTGGCGGTTCCAGTTGACGATGCCGGCGCGGATGTTGGCGTAGAAGGTGTTCCACTGCGCCTCGTCTTCGGACAGCAACCCCGCCGAGAGGCCGTAGCGTGTGGCGTTGGCCTGGGTGATGGCGTCGTCGAAGTCGTCGTAGCGAATCACTTTCAGCAGCGGGCCGAAGTGTTCTTCGTCCGGCAAATCGTCGATGCGCGTCACGTCGAGCAGGCCGGGGGTGAGGAAGGCTTCGCCGTAGGGCAGGCGCTGCATCGGTACCAGAACCTCGGCGCCGAGGTCCACCAGATTCTTCTCGGCATCCAGCAGTTGCTGCGCGGCGGTCGCGGAAATCAGCGGGCCCATGAACGGCTGAGGATCGTCGTTCCAGCGACCGACCATGATCTTGCGGATCGCATCGATGACCGTGGTGAGAAAGAAATCCCCTTCGGGGCCCGCGGGCACGAACAGGCGGCGCGCGCAGGTGCAGCGCTGTCCGCTGGAAAGATAGGCGGATTGGATCACGTCGTAGACGGCGGCGAGGATGTCGTTGACCTTGCCGACCACCAGCGGGTTGTTGCCGCCCATCTCCAGCGCGAGGATCTTGCCGGGCGTATCGGCAAACTGGCGGTTGAGGATGGCGCCGGTGCGCGAGCTTCCGGTGAAATACAGGCCGTCGAGTTGCGGGTGCTGGGCGATGGCCTGTGCGGTTTCGAGTTCGCCGGGGAGCAGGCTCAGCACGCCTTCGGGGATGCCGGCCTCGTGCCACAGTTTCACGGTTTCGATGGCCACCAGCGGCGTTTGCTCGCTGGGCTTGAAGATCACGCAGTTGCCGGCCAGCAGTGCCGGCACGATATGGCCGTTGGGCAGGTGCCCCGGGAAATTGTACGGTCCGAACACGGCGACCACGCCGTGCGGTTTGTGGCGGATCGCGCTGAGTACGGCGCCGTTCTGGTTTTCCGTCACGCCGGTGCGCTGCCAGTAGGCTTTTGCCGAAATGTCGACCTTGTTGATCATGGCGCCGACTTCGGTGCGGGTTTCCCACAGCGGCTTGCCGGTTTCGCGGGCGATGGTGGTGGCGAGCGATTCCTTGTGTTCAGCCAGCAGTTCGGCGAAGCGTCGCACGATGGCTTCCCGTTCCGCGAATGGGCGCGTTCCCCAGACGCCAGCGATCGCGCGTGCGGACCTGAAGGCGACGGACACGTCATCCGGCGTCGCGGCGTTGCCGGACCAAATCGTTTCGCCGCTGCTGGGATCGGTGCTCGAAAACGCGGCGCCGCCGCCTGGGGCCCAGTGGCCTTCGAGATAGATCGAATCGTTGTTCATGGGACTTGAATAGGTCTGGAAGTTCGGTCTGCGGCGACGAAACGAACAATGAGATCGTGCTCCGTCGCGCAGAGGTAGATGAAGCTAGGATACCGAAGCGCAGCGTGACCGAGGCGTGAACAGGCCGCGCAGCATCCGGCGAGGTCGGTACGCCGGCAAGCACAGCAGACCATCCACGAGTATCAAATGGAGGTGCAGCCATGACCGAAAAGCAGCCAAGCCCCCCGCTATTGAAGAACGCCTCGCTGTTTCGCGAAAAGGCGTATATCGCGGGCCGCTGGATCGGCGCCGATGACGGCGAATCCCTGGATGTTCACAATCCGGCGAGCGGCGAACGCATCGGCAGCGTTCCGAACATGGGCGAAGCCGAGGCGGTGCGCGCCATCGAAGCGGCGGAGTCCGCCCAGATCGACTGGCGGGCGCGGACCGGCAAGGAGCGCGCCGCGGTGCTGCGCCGCTTCGCCGATCTGATGATGAGCAATCAGGACGATCTGGCGAAGCTGATGACGATCGAGCAGGGCAAGCCGCTGGCCGAGAGCCGTGGTGAGATCGGCTATGCGGCTTCGTTCATCGAATGGTTCGGCGAGGAAGCCAAGCGCGCCTATGGCGACGTGATTCCGGCGCATCAGCGCGACAGCCGGATTCTGGTGCTGAAGCAGGCGATCGGGGTGGCGGTGGCGATCACGCCGTGGAACTTCCCGGCGGCGATGATCACACGCAAGCTGGGCCCGGCCCTGGCCGCCGGTTGCGCGATGGTGGCGCGGCCTTCGGATGCGACGCCGTTCTCGGCGTTGGCGCTGGCCGTGCTGGCCGAGGAAGCCGGTGTGCCTGAAGGTGTGTTCTCGGTCATCACCGGCAAGTCGCGTCCGATCGGCAAGGCTTTCACTGACAGTCCGATCGTGCGCAAGCTGTCGTTTACCGGTTCCACCGAAGTGGGTGCGCAGCTGATGAGCCAGAGTGCCGGTACGCTCAAGAAGCTCTCGCTGGAACTGGGCGGCAACGCGCCGTTCCTGGTGTTCGACGATGCCGACGTCGACGCTGCGGTGGAGGGCGCAATCGCCTCCAAATACCGCAACGCCGGTCAGACCTGCGTTTGCACCAACCGCTTCTACGTGCAGGCCGGCGTCTATGACGAGTTTGCGGACAAGCTGGCAGCGGCGGCGTCGGAACTCAAGCTGGGCAATGGCCTGGATGAAGGTGTGAAGATCGGTCCGCTGATCAGTCCGAGCGCGGTCGACAAGGTGGAGCGCCACATCGCGGACTGTCTGGATCGCGGCGCCAGGCTGCTGCTGGGCGGCAAACGCGGCGAGGGCACGTTCTTTCCGCCTACGGTGTTGACTGGCGTTGCTGCCGACGCCTTGCCGATGCGCGAGGAAACCTTCGGTCCGGTCGCGCCGCTGGTGAAGTTCGACACCGAGGAAGAAGGTTTGCGGCTCGCCAACGACACCGAGTTCGGCCTGGCCTCGTATTTCTATTCGCGCGATGTCTCGCGTGTCTGGCGAGTGTCGGAGGGGCTCGAAAGCGGCATGGTCGGCATCAACACCGGCCTGATCTCGACCGAGCTGGCGCCGTTCGGCGGCGTCAAGTCCAGCGGTTTGGGACGCGAGGGCTCCAAGTACGGGATCGACGAATACATGGAACTGAAGTACCTGTGCATGGCCGGCATCTGATCCTCGCCGCGCGCCTGGAGTTGCGGCGCCACTGACACCGGGCGTTTGCGCGGGCCGGTGGTTCCGGGCAATGCTCGCCTGCCCGGACATGCCCCTGAATCCCATGCCGCAACCTGACTGCGATGCCCTGATCATCGGCGGTGGCCACAACGGTCTGGTCTGCGCCGCCTATCTGGCGGCAGCCGGCCTCAAGGTGACGGTGCTGGAGCGTCGTGGTGTGGTCGGCGGCGCTGCGGTGACCGCGGAGTTCCACCCGGGGTTCCGCAACTCGGTGGCTTCCTACACGGTATCGCTGCTCAATCCCAAGGTGATCCGTGATCTGGAACTCGCGGCGTACGGTCTGCGTATCGTCGAGCGCCAGCTGTCCAATTTCCTGCCGACGGCGGACGGCCGCTATCTCAAGATCGGTGCCGGCAAAACCGAGCACGAGGTCGCCCGATTCTCGGCGCGTGATGCCGCGCGGCTTCCGGACTACGCAGAGAAGCTCGATTGCATTGCCGATCTGCTGCGTGAACTGGTGTTGCAGACGCCGCCCAACGTCGTTGCGGGTTCGTGGCGCGCCGCATTGCCCGAACTGCTGCGTGCCGCGCGACTGGGCGGGCGCCTGCGCCGCTTGAATCAGGATCAGCGCCGCGAGCTGCTGCGGCTGTTCTCGATCTCGGCCGGCGACTATCTCGACGGCTGGTTCGAATCCGACCCGATCAAGGCGGTATTCGGTTTCGATGGCATCGTCGGCAACTATGCCAGCCCGTATTCGGCGGGCTCGGCCTACGTGCTGTTGCATCACGTGTTCGGCGAGGTCAACGGCAACAAGGGCGCCTGGGGACATGCGATCGGCGGCATGGGGGCGATCACGCAGGCGATGGCGAAGTCCGTGCAGGCGCGCGGAGCGACGATCCTCGTCGACAGCGCGGTCCGCGAAGTGCTGGTCGAGAACGGCCGGGCGGTGGGCGCGGTGACCGAACAGGGCGTGGTGCTGCGTGCACCGATCGTGATCTCCAACCTCAATCCCAAACTGCTGTTTCAGCGGCTGATCGATCCGGCGGTGCTGCCGGCCGAGTTCCGCGAACGGATCGCACAATGGCGTTGCGGCTCCGGCACCTTCCGCATGAACGTGGCCTTGTCGGAACTGCCGGACTTCCGCTGTCTGCCGGGGCGCCAGCTCGCCGAGCATCACACCGCCGGCATCATCCTGGCGCCCGATCTGCGTTACATGGAGCAGGCCTATTTCGATGCGCGCACGCACGGCTGGGCACGCAAGCCCGTGGTCGAAATGCTGATTCCATCCACCCTGGACGACAGCCTCGCGCCGCCTGGACAGCATGTGGCCAGCCTGTTCTGCCAGCACTTCGCGCCGGAATTGCCGGACGGGTCGAGCTGGGATCAGCACCGCGAAACGGTCGCAGACCTGATCGTCGACACCGTCACCGCGCAGGCGCCGAATTTCAAGGCCTCGGTGCTGGGTCGGCAGATCATGAGCCCGCTCGATCTGGAACGGACCTTCGGCCTGATCGGCGGAGACATCTTTCACGGTGCCCTGAGTCTGGACCAGATGTTCTCGGCGAGGCCGATGCTGGGCTATGCAGACTATCGATCGCCGATCAGCGGTCTGTACCAGTGCGGGTCGGGCACGCATCCTGGCGGCGGCGTCACCGGTGCGCCGGGACACAACGCCGCCGCCGAGGTCATCAAGGATCTGCGCGGCGGAGTATTCCGGCGTCGCTAGGCTTGGCAATATTGCGTCAAAAAGTCCAAAATATTGGACATGTCCGACAGCCGATGCCGATGAGTACCGACGCCGCCGCCAATCTGTCCCGTAACGTTCTGGCATTGCGCCGTGGCCGCAATCTGTCGCAGGCGCGTCTGGCTGTGCTGGCCGGAATTCCGCGTTCGACGATCGCGCATATCGAATCCGGCGCCGGCAATCCTTCCTTGGCGAATCTGGCGCGCCTGTCTGCCGCGCTGGGTGTGGGCATCGAGGAATTGCTGGCGCGGCCGCGCAAGGCCTGCGTACTGGTGCCGGCCGCGCAGGTTCCGGTACGTCTGCGCGCGAGCGGCCGCGTGCAAGTGGCCGACCTCTTGCCGGAACGTGTACGTGGATTGGAGATCACGCGCATGTGCATCGAACCGCAGGCGACGATGCGCGGCACCGCGCACGTGTTCGGGACCAAGGAATACCTGCATACCATCGAGGGTGAAGTTTCGGTGCTGGTCGCTGGCGAAGTGTTCGTGGTGAGCGCCGGCGATGTGTTCGCGTTTCCGGGCGATCAGGCACATTCCTACGTGAATCGAGGCGGGGTCGATGCCGTGGCGCTGTCGGTGGTGGTGCCGGTGTCGATGGCGGGGCCGGAGCCATGAGTGCGGCAGAGTCGAACGAGCCTACGCTGTACCAGCAGCTTGGAGGGGACGCGGGTGTGCGCGCTCTGGTCGATGCCTTTTACACACGCATGGACGACGATGCACGGTTTCGCGTGCTGCGCGCGCTGCATCCGCCGTCGCTGGACGGTTCTCGCGACAAGCTCTACTGGTTTCTGTGCGGCTGGAGCGGTGGGCCGGATTACTTCGTGGAGCGCTTCGGGCACCCACGTCTGCGTGCCCGCCATCTGCCGTTCTCGATCGGGGTGCAGGAACGCGATCAGTGGCTGTGCTGCATGGATGAGGCGATGACGCAATGCAAACTGCCGCAGCCGCTTCATCAGCGGCTGCGGCAGTCGTTCCTGCAGACGGCGGACTGGATGCGCAATCGCGCGGAGCCGGGTTCGCCCGGTTGACTCGCGAAATCAGCGACCTTTCCAGACCGCGTCGCGGCGCTCCAGGAAGGCACGCGGGCCTTCGCGGAAATCCTCGGTGTGCATCAGGCGACCAATCGAGCGAATGGTGTTGCGGGCAAGCTCGTCGTCACCATGATCTTCGGCCATGCGCAGCAGCTTCATCGCTTCCTGCACCGCCAGAGGTGCGTTGGAGGCGATGCTGCGCGCCAGCTTGAGCGCTTCGTCGAGTACCTTGTCGTCGTCGACAATCATGTTGATGAGCCCGAACTGCTCGGCCTTTTGTGCCGAGATCGGCTCGCCGGTCAACACCATCTGGTTGGCGAACACGCGCGGAATCGAGCGCGGCAGACGGAAGGCGCCACCGGCGCCCGGCACCAGGCAGCGTTTGACTTCCGGCAGGCCGAAGGTCGAGTTCTGACCGGCAACGGCCATTTCACAGGCCAGCACCATTTCGGTACCGCCGCCCAGCGCATGTCCGTGCACGGCGGCGATCCAGGGCTTGCTGCGCGCGGCGAGCACGAAGCCGCCGAAACCGGCCGGACCGTCGGCGATGTTGCGCCCCTGACCCTCGCTCAGTTCGGTGAGATCGGCGCCGGCAGAGAAGCTGTTTCCGGTGCCGGTAAGCACGGCCACGCGGATTTCCGGATCGTGCTCGATCAACCAGACGATGCGCAGCATCTTGCGCGACATCTCCACGTTGACGGCATTGCACACATCGGGACGGTTGAGCGTGACCAGCGCGATGTGATCACCGACTTTCTCCATCAGGACTTCGTCGGTGCCGTTGGCGGGTGTTGGGGCGATGGCTTCGGCAGTCTGCATGTTTGTCTCCTCGGTTCTGACGCGACCTTTTTGTTATGGATTCCTGTCAGGGATTCAGGTGGTGTCCGGTCGCGGAAACCCACCATTTGCAGCACTATAGTAGTACGTGCCGTTGGCGTCCGGGAGCCTTCCCCCGAGCCAACGGTCATGTTTTGGGGGCCGGCGGTCTGGCCGCCGCGGTCCCGGAACGCTCTCATATTCTTGCTGAATCAGGACTGTCGATGGCGACACAGCCGCTTTGTGTCTGTGAGCACTGCGATGCGGTCTACCGGCGACGCGCGCTGGCCCGTCGCGAAATCGCGCGCTGCCTGCGTTGTGGCGCGGAGCTGTATCGCGATCAGCGCTACGATCTGAACGCGATGCTGGCGCTGACACTGGCGGCGTTGATCGTGTTTGTGATCGCCAACGTCTACCCGATCGTGCGCATCGAAGTTCAGGGTGTTGCCAGCGAAGCGACGCTATGGGGTGCGATCATGGCGACCTGGAATTCCGGCGTCGGTGTGGTCGCGGCGCTGGCGGCCGCCACCGTGTTCTTCTTTCCGCTGAGCCAGATTGCGCTGTTCCTGCACGTGTTGCCGGCGCTGCGCCGCGGCCGCGTGCCGGTCCATTTTCGCGACGCGATGCACGCGCTGCGACTGGTGCAGCCTTGGAGCATGGTCGAGGTGTTCCTGCTCGGAGCCTTGGTGTCGGTGGTGAAGCTGGCGGGCCTGGCTGAAGTCATTCCGGGCATCGGCCTGTGGGCCTTCGGCATTCTCACGCTGTTGCTGACCACGCTGACCGGCTTCGACCTGCGCCGGCTCTGGGAAATTGCAGACGGAGCGCGCCGGTGAGCACCCGGGGCGGGGTCATCGAGGCACGCGATCTCGGAGTGCTGGGCTGCCACACCTGCGGTCTGGTGAGTCGCGACACTGGCGCCGGGCATGGCCACTGCCCGCGTTGCCGCGCGAGCCTGCACCGCCGAGGACCGGCCAGCATCAGCCGTACTTGGGCCTTGCTGCTGGCCGCCGCGTTGCTCTATATCCCGGCGAACCTGCTGCCGATCATGAAGACGGCCACGCTGTTCGACAGCCATGCGGACACGATACTGTCGGGTGTGGTGGTGTTGTGGCGCTCCGGTTCGATCGATCTCGCGATCATCGTGTTCGTCGCCAGCATTGTGGTGCCGATGTTCAAGATCGCCGTGCTGGCGCTGCTGCTGATCACGGCGCAGCGTGGCAGCGACTGGCGCCGACCGGAGCGGGCAAGGCTTTATCGTATGATCGAATTCATCGGGCACTGGTCGATGCTGGACGTATTCGTCGTCGCGCTGTTGGCGGCCCTGGTCCATTTTCAGTCGGTGGCGCGCGTCGAGGCCGGCCCGGGGGCGATGGCCTTCGGCGGCGTGGTCGTGCTGACGATGCTGGCCTCCATGAGTTTCGATCCGCGCCTGAACTGGGATTCCCCGAAAGCACCACGCAATGACTGAGCACGACGACATTTCCCGCGGCACCGAGCTGCCCGAACCCGAACTCGCCACGCCGGGACGCTGGAGCGTTTCGCTGGTGTGGCTGGTGCCGCTGGTCGCGGCGCTGGTCGGTCTGGTGCTGGTGGTGCGCGCTTACCTTCAGGCCGGGCCCAGCATCACCATTACCTTCGATACCGCCGAAGGCATCGAGCCCGGCAAGACCGAGGTCAAGTACAAGGACGTGGTGGTCGGTAAGGTCAGTTCGGCCGAGCTGGAAGACAATCATGAATTCGTGATCGTGCACGTCGACCTGAGCAAGGAGGCCGCATCGCTGGCGGTCGAGGATTCGCGGTTCTGGGTGGTGCGTCCGCGCGTCGACATGGGCGGCGTCTCCGGCCTGGGAACGCTGCTCTCCGGTGCCTATATCGGTGTCGATGTTGGCCAGTCGAACAAGGCGCGTACCGAGTTCGAAGGCCTCGAAGTGCCACCGGCCGTGACCAACGACCAGCAGGGCAAGCGCTTTCAGTTGCGCAGTTCCGACCTGGGCTCGCTCGACATCGGCTCGCCGGTGTATTACCGCCGTATTCCGGTCGGTCGCGTGGTCGGCTTCGATCTCAATCCGGACGGCCGCAAGGTCACGATCCAGGTGTTCGTGGATCATCCCTACGATCGTTTTGTCACCAACCGTTCGCGGTTCTGGAATGCCAGCGGCGTGGACGTTTCGGTGAGCGCTGGCGGTGTGCGCGTCAATACCCAGTCGCTGGCCACGGTGCTGGTCGGCGGCGTCGCTTTTCAGTCGCTGCCCGGTGACGACCCCGGCGAGATGTCCGACATGGATGCGGCCTTTCCGCTGTTCTCCGACCAAAATTCGGCACTGGCGCCTCCGGACGGCGATCAGCTGAAATTGCGCATGCGCTTCTTCCAGTCCGTGCGCGGGCTCGCCGTGGGCGCTCCGGTGGATTTCCAGGGTATCGAGATCGGCACTGTCTCCGGCATCGAACTCGAATACGATCGCGACAAGAAACAATTTGCGGCCCTGATCGATGCCACGGTGTATCCACAACGTCTCGGCCGTGCCTATCGCGGACTGCGTGACGGCGTCGTCGACCACGACCACGGCGATGAGCAGCCGATCAATGCCGATCGCCAAGTGTTCACGGACATGGTCAATCAAGGTCTGCGCGCCCAGATGCGTACCGGAAACCTGATCTCCGGCCAGCTGTACATCGCGCTTGCCTTCGAGGCCAAGGCCAAGCCGGTGATGGTCGCGGCCGACGACGGTCAGCCGCTGGAGGTGCCGACTTCGCTGGCCAGCTTTGACCAGATTCAGCAGCAGGTGGCCGATATCGTCGACCGGCTCGACGAGATTCCGTTCGGTGACATCGGTCGCGACCTGCGCGACACCGTGCGCAGCGCGCGCGATCTGCTGCGGCAGATCGATGGTGAAGTCACGCCGGAACTGCGCCGGCTGCTCGAGGATGTGCGCGCAACAGTCAATGCGGCCAACCAGAGCCTGGCGCAACCGGATGCGCCGCTGCAGCAGAACCTCACCGAGACGCTGGACGAACTCGATCGGGCGGCGCGTTCGATGCGCTCGCTGACCGACTACCTGCAACGGCATCCCGAATCGCTGATCCGAGGCAAGGCCAACGATCCGGACCCCACCGACAACTTCCCGAACGAATGATGAGCATGCGAGCCCGGTTCCTGCTGATGGCGGTGCTGATCGTCGGTGTCGCGGCCTGCGCCTCCGAGCCGATCCAGTTCTACACCTTGATACCGCCGGATTCCGCGGCCCCGCCCACGGCCGTTGCCGGTGCCGCGTATCAGATCGAGATGCTGCCGGTCGAAGCGCCGACGCAGGTCGACGGGCCGCAGATGGTGTTGCGCCGGGGCGGCGGCGAGATACTGCTGCTGGAAACCCGGCGCTGGATCGCGCCGGTGGCGGACGAGGTGCGCAGCGCGATCTCCAACCGCCTGACCCGCGAACTCGGGACCACGGATGTCTACGGCCTGTCGCGGACCAGCGATGCGGCGATCTACCGCATCAAGGTCGAGCTGAACCGCTTCGAGTCGTATCTGGATCGGAGTGCGCTGATCGAGGCGACCTGGTCGGTGCGCAAGCTCGACACCGGAGCCGCACCGCTGGTCTGCAAGACGCGCACCGAGGAACCGGTCACGGCCGGCTTTCCGGCGCTGGTCGAAGGCCATCAGCGCGCCGTGGCCCGGATCGCGGACGCCATCGCCGCCAGTTTGCGGCAAATGGCAACGGCCCAGGCCGCGAGCTGTCCCTGACCCGCCGAAGCGGGCCCGAAGACCTTCAGTGGGAGCCCGGTAGCGAACGGCGCAGCTCGGCCAGACCGTCGCGGACCGATCCGGCGAGCAGGCTGGCGGCGCTGCCGATTTCCTGAGCTGCGTGATGCCCGGCTCCGCGCGCCGGCTCCAGTTCGCGTTGCAGACGGACCCAATCGGCCTTCAGCGACGCCCAGCGGTCCTTGGCTTCGTTCTTCAGCAGGTGCGCCTGCACCGCCAGTTCCTGGTAGGCCTGCTCCAGGCTTTCGACATCTTTCAGGCTGCGAACGTCTTCATGGCTCATCGCTCACTCCGGATGGCTGGGTGGAGCGCCATCATGAAGTCCGCCCCGGTGCCGGACATTGACCGGCGTCAGTCCGACTGCAAGTCCGTGACGAGCCCGAAGTCACGGGTGCACCCTTGAACGGCGCCGCTAAACCCCCATGAAGCCTCGACCCCATTCACCGCGAGGAGCCGCGAGGTACGCCATGTCCGCAGAACGTCACGAATTCCAGGCCGAAACCCGATCACTGCTGCGCCTGATGATCCATTCGATGTATTCGAACAAGGAGATCTTCCTGCGCGAGCTGGTGTCGAACGCGTCCGACGCCTGCGACAAGCTGCGCTTTCTGTCGATCCAGCAGCCGGAGCTGGCGGGCGAGGGCGAACTCGCCGTGGAACTGGCGATCGACAAGGAAGCCGGGACGCTGACGGTGCGCGACAACGGCGTCGGCATGTCCCGTCAGGAAGTCATCGACAACCTCGGCACCATCGCGCGCTCCGGCACCAAGCAGTTCATGGAGCAGCTCTCGGGCGATCAGGCCAAGGATTCGCAGCTGATCGGCCAGTTCGGTGTCGGCTTCTATTCGGCCTTCATCGTCGCCGACAAGGTCACCGTGCGGACCCGGCGTGCCGGTGCCGACGAAGCGGTGGTCTGGGAGTCCGCCGGCGAGGGCGAATACAGCCTCGAAGCCTGTGACAAGGAAGATCGCGGCACCGAAGTCGTGCTCCATATCCGAGACGACGACAAGGAATTCCTGGAGCCGATGCGGCTCGAGAACGTGGTGCGCAAGTACTCCGACCACATCGGTCTGCCGATCCGCCTCAAGGGCGAGGGCGACGCCGAAACCCGCGTGCTCAACGAGGCGCGCGCCTTGTGGACGCGGCCCAAGTCCGAACTCAGTGACGAGGACTACACCGGCTTCTATCAGCACATCGCGCACGACTTCCAGCCGCCGCTGGCCTGGGCGCATCACCGCGTCGAAGGCAATCTCGAATACACCTCGCTGCTGTACATCCCGTCGCAGGCACCGTTCGATCTGTACAACCGCGAGCAGCAGCATGGCGTGAAGCTGTACGTGAAGCGGGTATTCATTCTGGACCGTGCCGACGAACTGCTGCCGAACTACCTGCGCTTCGTGCGCGGTCTGGTCGATACCGCGGACCTGCCGCTGAACGTCTCGCGCGAAATCCTGCAGTCCAACCGCGTGGTCGACAAGATCCGCAGCGCGCTGGTCAAGCGCGTGCTCGATCTGCTGGACGACATGGCGGAGAAGCGCCCCGAGGACTACGCCAAGTTCTGGACGCAGTTCGGCCGCGTGCTCAAGGAAGGCGTGGTCGAAGACCCGGCCAACAGCGAGCGCATCGCCAAGCTGCTGCGTTTCAATTCCACGCAGGACAGCGCCGCGCAGACGGTGACGCTGGCCGATTACGTGTCGCGCATGCCCGAGGGCCAGGAGAAGATCCTGTATCTCACCGGCGAGTCGCTGCCCGCGCTGAAGAACAGCCCGCATCTCGAAGGCTTCCGCAAGGCCGGCTACGAAGTGCTGCTGCTGGCCGACCGCGTCGACGAATGGGTGGTGACCCACCTCACCGAGTTCGATGGCAAGCCGCTCGAATCCGCCGCGCGCGGAGACGCGGAAGCGGCCGGCAAGATCGAGACGCCGGACAAGGCGCGCTTCGAGGCCGAGTTTGCCGAGGTCGTCGGCAAGCTGCCGGAGGCGCTCGGCGGGCGCATCGAATCGGCGCGCCTGTCGGCCCGCCTGACCGAATCGCCATCCTGCCTGGTGGTTCCGGAGAACGGCATGTCGCGCCAGCTCCTGGAAATCCTCAAGCAGGCCGGAGAAGCGGCGCCCGAGACCAAGCCGATCCTCGAGATCAATCCCGAGCATCCGCTGGTGGAGCGCCTCAAGACGGTCGAGGGCGAAGCCTTCGGCGATCTCGCCGAGGTGCTGTTCGGTCAGGCGGTGCTCGCCGAAGGCGCTCAGCTCGACGATCCCAGCGGCTTCGTCAAAAGGCTCAACAAGCTGATCCTGCAGCAGACCGAAAGCCGGCTCATTCTGTAGGGAAGACACGGGCCCGCTCGGCGGGCGGCGAATCGAGTTCAGCGATCGTCGCCCGCCAGCGGGCCCGCCGAGTCGCCATGCGGCTGCGTTCTCAAGCGGTGAAGCAGGCGCTGCGGGTCGGCGTCCGCAATGAGCAGGGCGCGGTGCGCCGGCTTCAGAAACCGCTCCGTGACGGCGTGATCGAGAAAACGCAGCCACGGCGTGAAGTACCCGGCCACATTGAGCAGGCCGCAGGGTTTGGCGTGTATGCCCAGTTGCGCCCAGGTCAGGACCTCGGTGAGTTCCTCCAGCGTGCCCATGCCGCCGGGCAGGGCGACAAAGGCGTCAGCCCGGTCAGCCATGCGCTTCTTGCGCGTGTGCATCGAGTCCACGACCTCGAGCTCGGTCAGCCCGGTATGCGCCACCTCTTTGTCGACCAGCACACGCGGAATCACGCCATGCACCTTGCCGCCGCGCTGCAGTGCGGAATCCGCAATCACTCCCATCAGGCCGACCCGCGATCCGCCATAGACAAGTTCCAGGCCTTGTTCGGCCAGCGCGGCGCCGATGGCGATTGCGGCTTCTCGATAGTCGTCACGAGCGCCGATACTGGAGCCCAGAAATACGCAGACGCTTCTCATCTGATTCCTCTTCGTACTGCGCGGCTTGTTCCTATTCGGCCGCGCCTTTCGGAGTGGCCGGCCGTGCCGGCACCCCCACATTGCAAACCTCGATCTTGTCGGTGGATTCGACGAACCAGCCCAGATCCCGCGAGCGCCGTGATTCGACATAGCGGCCGAAGGTCTCGGTGTCGGTACGCAGCACTTCCAGCGGCGTGCGCGCGGCTGGCGGCAAGTCGGCGGCGATGCGCACCGAACGGATTGCCGGCATCGTCTGGTCATCTTCGTAGAAGCCGAGCGTGCCGTGCCCGCGCGGCAGGGCGGACAGGTATTCCATGCCCTGCAGCACGCGTCCGGCCAGGGTGATGTTGCGGTCCAGCTGGCGTGGGGAGTGACCGATCACCACGTAGAGCTGGGACCCGCTGCCGCTGTCGGGCTCGGTGCCGCGTGCCACCCCGACCATGCCGTAGCAATGCGTCAGCCAGACCGCCTTGTGCTGTGCATCGCGTGCGGCCGGAAAACCGCCGATGTAGCCGACCTCGGCCGCGTAGACGTCTCCGTCCGGCAGCGGCGTGAACGACAGGGTTTCATTCCAGGGAATGGTGTATTCGGCGGGAACCGGCTTGTCGGCCAGCGGTTCCTGCCGAGCTGCGTCGGTATCGGCCTTGGGGTCGCCCCATTGCGTCACGTAGTTGTCCTGCACGCGGATGATCGACAGTCCGTCGTAATAGCCCTTGGCGGCCAGTGCCTTGATGTTGGCGACAGCGGCCGGCGCGAACGTCGGATTGAGTTCGATGATGACGCGCCCGGCGGCCAGCTCCATGTACAGCAGCTTGGCCGCGTCCGGCTGTCGCCAGTCCGACGGGCTTGCTGCGTCGAGCACCTCGGCCGAGGTCGCGGCCAGGGCCGAGCTCGCGCCGGCCAGGCTGGCGAACAGGGCGAGAACCGACAGTCGATACGTATGCGTTCGGCTGGACATCGGGCAAATCCGGTAGGAAGGTGTCACCACGCTAGCGTGTTCGCGCGCGGCCGTCACGGGGCGCATTCGACTTTGGTCGATCTGGTCATCGTGGCGCGCGCGCGACAAGATGGCGGGCTTGCAATAATCGAATCAAAAACGACGCCGGAGGAGAGTTCAGGTATGAACGCGATCGTCTTGTTGGTGGTGGGGCTGGCCGTGATGCTGCTCGGCTATCGTTTTTATTCACGATTTCTCGCCACGAAAATCTACAAGCTGGACGAGAACTTTCGTACGCCGGCGCACGAGTTCGAAGACGGTATCGACTACGTGCCGACCAACAAATTCGTGCTGTGGGGACACCATTTCACCTCGGTGGCCGGCGCGGCGCCGATCGTCGGTCCGGCCATCGCGGTGATCTGGGGCTGGGTGCCGGCCTTCCTGTGGGTCGTGATCGGTACGGTGTTCATGGCCGGCGCCCATGATTTCGGCGCGCTGTGGGCCAGCGTGCGCAACAAGGGCCAGTCCATCGGTTCGCTCACCGGCACGGTGATCGGCGGGCGCGCGCGCAATCTGTTTCTGGTCGTGATCTTCCTGCTGCTGCTGATGGTCAACGCCGCCTTCGCCGTGGTCATCGCCAACCTGCTGGTGTCCACGCCGACCGCGGTGATTCCGGTCTGGGGGGCGGTGCTGGTGGCGCTGGTGATCGGTCAGCTGATCTACCGCGTGAAGATGAAGCTGCTGTGGCCGTCTATCATCGGCGTGGTGGTGCTCTATGGCATGATCCTGCTCGGCAGCGCCTACCCGATCGCACTGCCGGACAGCCTGTTCGGCATGGGGCCGAAGTCGGTCTGGATCATCCTGCTGTTCGCCTATGCCGGCATCGCTTCGCTGCTGCCGGTGTGGGTGCTGCTGCAACCGCGCGACTACATCAACGGTCTGCAGCTGTTCGTGGGCCTCGGGCTGCTCTATGTGGCCGTGCTGATCTGCGCACCCGAGGTGGTGGCGCCGGCGATCAATCACGCCGTGCCGGAAGGCACGCCCAGTCTGCTGCCGCTGCTGTTCGTGACGATCGCCTGCGGTGCGATCAGTGGTTTTCATGGCTTGGTGGCCTCGGGCACCAGCTCCAAGCAGCTCGACAAGGAAACCGATGCGCGCTTCGTCGGCTACTTCGGTTCGGTGGGCGAGGGCATGCTCGCACTGGCCGCGATCATCTGCTGCGTCGCCGGCTTTCCGGACGTCGATGCCTGGTCGGGCATGTACAACAAATGGCAGGGCGGCGGCGTCAACGCCTTCGTCCAGGGCGGCGATGCGATTCTCACGCAGGGTCTGGGGCTGCCGGCCGATCTGGGCGCCACGGTGCTCGCGGTGATGGCGATCCTGTTCGCGGCCACCACCATGGACACCGGTTTGCGCCTGCAGCGCTATGTGGTGCAGGAAGCCGGCGAACTGCTGGGCCTCAAGGTCAACGGCCTGCTCGGCACGCTGATCGCGCTGGGCGTCTGTCTGGCCTTGTCCTTCGGCGCCGGTGCCGAGGGCTCCGGCGGCATGGTGATCTGGCCCTTGTTCGGCACCACCAACCAGTTGCTGGCCGGGCTGACGCTGGCGATCGTCTCGGTGATCCTGATCAAGCAGAAGCGCCCGGCGATCTACACCGTGATTCCGCTGATCTTCGTGCTGGTGATGTCGGTCTATGCGCTGATCGTGCAGCTCGGGCAGTTCTACGCGGCGCAGAACTGGTTGCTGTTGGGCATGGATATCGTGATTCTGATCGCGGCGCTGTGGGTCGCCCTCGAAGCGGCGGTGGCAATGCGCCGCGGGGTGGGCGAGAACGCGAGTTCGCCCGTGTGAACGAGCCACCCGCCTGGCGCCGCTTCACCGCCGCGTTCGGCGCCGGTCTGCGTGATTTCTACGCCGTGCCGTATCGGCGAACCTTTGCCCGCGCGCGCCGCGACGAGGACGACCTGTTCATGCTGCTGGTATTCGGCGAGGCTCTGGGCCTGCCGAATCCGGCGCAGTGGTACTGCCTGGAACTGATGCCGCTGCTGTACGAACGCTTCCACGACTGGCATCGCCGCATGGGCATGCCGCATTCGCCGCTGGATCACATCTCGTGCTGTTGAGGCTGGCGCGCGAACGGCGGTTGTTGCTTGTGGGCGGCAAGGGCGGTGTCGGCAAGACCACGATCGCGGCCGCCACTGCATTGGCGATGGCCCGGGAGGGACGCCGCGTGCTGCTGGTGTCCACCGATCCGGCGCACAATCTCGGCCATCTGTGGGGACGTTCGATTGGCCCCGATCCGGTGCGCGTGGAGGCCGGGCTGGACGCGGTGGAGCTCGATCCGCAAGCGGTGGCCGATGCGCATCTGGACAGCGTGGGCCGGGAACTGCGTCGCCTGATGCCGCCGCATCTGGCCGGCGAGGTGGACAAGCACCTGGCATTGTCGCGCGAGGCCCCCGGGCTGCAGGAGGCAGCTTTGCTGGAAAAACTCGCGCAGACGATCGAAGGTGCGCAGGACAGTCACGATCTCGTCGTCGTCGATACGGCGCCGTCCGGTCACACCGCGCGGCTGCTGGCCTTGCCGGAGATGATGGCGGCCTGGACCGACGGTCTGCTGCTGCGTCGGGAGCGTGCGGAGCGATTCACCACAGCGCTCTCGAATCTCGGCGCCAAGGACGTGGAAGATCGCGTCTTTGGCGGCGGCGGGGAGTCGCAGACACGTGATCAACGCATCCGTCAGGTGCTGCTGCGCCGCCGTCAGCGTTTCGAGCGCCTACGCGAGCGCTTGTCCGATGCGGCGGCGACGGCCTTTGTCATCGTGCTGACGGCGGAACGCCTGCCGGTGCTGGAGACCATCGAATTGCACGCGCAATTGCGCAAGGCCGGTCTTGCGGCTGGCGGGCTGGTGATCAACAAGCGTTCGCCGCGCGATGCCGGTGGTTTTCTTGCCGAACGCTGGCGCCAGGAGTCGCTGCATCTGGACGCGCTGCGGCAACAGCTACCGGATTTGGAACGTCTGGAGCTGCCGTTGATGCCGAACGATCTGGTCGGAGCCGAGGCACTGGCGGCGTTGTCTGTGCAGTTCGCCGGCGCATAGCGGCGCCGGCCGCAAAGTTCGTCAAACCCTCTCGGTACGCCGTTCCGGCGCCGGTTTGTCGTAGCATCGGCACAAGAATTCCCGGGGTGCACGATGAAACTTCTCGTTCGCGGGCTCGCGCCGCTCGCCATGCTGATCCTGCTTGCTGCGACGTATCCGGCAGCCGCCCATGCAATCGAATGTGTCGATGGCACGGCCGAAGGCTATGCCTGCAGCCATGTCGATCTGCTGGGCCATCTGAGCTCGGCCGAACTGGGCGGTATCGCGGGCGAGTCGCTCAACGACGTCTGGGGCTGGACCGACGGTTCCGGCACCGAATACGCACTGGTCGGCATGATCGAAGGCACCGCCTTCGTGCGTCTACCGCCGATCGGCAGCGAGGCCGCGCCGGAGCTGCTGGGGCGCCTGCCGGCCAGTGACGGCGCCAACAGCAGCGACTTCAAGTGCCATCACGACGAAGGTTGCGGCGGTTCCAGCTGGCGCGACATCAAGACCTATGCCGGCTACGCCTACATCGTCAGCGAAGCCGACGGTCACGGACTGCAGGTCTTCGATCTGCGGCGTCTGGTGGGCGCACCGGCCGGCAATGCGGTGTTCGACGAGGACGGTCGCTACGACGGTTTCGGCCACGCCCACAACATCGTCATCAACGAAACCAGCGGCCACGCTTTTGCCGTCGGCAATGGCAATTCCGGCAGCAATTCCAGCGGCGGCCTGCTGATGCTCGACCTGAGCGAAGACCCGGTGAACCCTCTTGCCCTGGGCCGTATCGATCTCGACGGCTACGTTCACGATGCGCAGTGCATCGACTACGACGGGCCGGATGCCGACTACAGCGGCCGCGAACTTTGCTTCGGCGCGGACGAGGACACGCTCACGGTGTTCGACGTGGAGGATGGTCCGGCTGCCGCCTCGCTGGTCGCCCGCGTCGGCTATGTCGGCGCCGAGTATACGCATCAGGTCTGGCTGTCCGAGGATCGCCGCTACCTGTTCCTCAACGATGAGCTGGACGAATACGACACCGGTTCACGCACGCATCTGCGCGTGTTCGACGTGAGCGATCTCGATGCGATCACGCTGGCCGCCGAGTACGAGGCGCCGACGCTGTCGATCGACCACAACAACTACGTGCACGGGCGCTGGCTCTACCAGACCAACTACACCGCCGGCCTGCGCATCCTCGACATCGCGGACCCGCTGAATCCGGTCGAGGCCGGCTATTTTGATACCCAGCCTTCACGGGATGCGACGGTATTCGAGGGCACTTGGAGCAACTACCGCTTCGCCAGCGGGCGCACCTTGCTCAGCGACATCGAGGACGGTCTGTTCGTGGTGATGCCGCGTATTGCCGACGGAAGCGGCGCCGATCTGAATCTCAGCCTGGAGTCGGTCGGCGTGCCCGAAAATCCGTCGGTCCAGCTGAATCTGAGCAACGCCGGTTCGGCCGACGCCTTCGATGTGTTGATGACGGCGCACCTGCCGCGCGGCGAAGCCTGGTCGCTGATCGACGCGCCGGGCGCTGCGGACTGCGGTCCGGTCGGCCGTGTCGTGCAGTGCCGACTGGCCTCGATGCAGGCCGGCGAAAGCTTGAGCTTTCTGCTCAACATCGAGATCAATGGCCTGTACACGCGGCTGCCCGCGGTTGCGATGGCCTATGCCGACAGCGCCGACCCCAGCCCCGCCGACAATCTCGCCAAGGCCGATATCGAATCCTTCGTCGGTGACGAAGTTTTCGAGGGAGACGATGGCGGTGCCTTGCCGGGCTTGGCCTTGTGCCTGTTCGCTTTGGGCGCCCTGGCGCGTCGCAGTCAAACGGCTCAGCCCAACGTCGGATAGTCGGTGTAGCCCTCGGCCCCGCCGCCGTAGAAGGTGTCGCGGTTCGGCTCGTTCAGCGGCGCGCCTTCGCGCAGGCGTCGTGGCAGATCGGGATTGGCGATGAACGCCCGTCCGAAGGCCACCATATCGGTCGCGCCGCTTTCGATCGCGGCCGCGGCCATCGCGCCGTCGTAGCCATTGTTGGCGATCCACGCGCCCGCGAACGACTTGCGCAGCGCCAGGAAGTCAAAGCCTTTGAGGTCGCGTGGGCCTTGGGTCGCGCCTTCGATCACGTGGATGTAGGCCAGTCCGAACGGTGCCAGCCGTTGCACGGCGCGACCGAACAGGGCCTGAGGATCGCTGTCGTAGGCGTCGTTGGCCGGGCTCACCGGCGATAGCCGCAGGCCTGTGCGGTCGCCGCCGATCTCGCTCGTCACCGCCTGCGCCACCTCGTACAGAAAGCGCGTGCGGTTTTCGATGCTGCCGCCGTATTCATCCTCGCGCCGGTTGCTGGAGTCCTTGAGAAACTGATCGATCAGGTAGCCGTTGGCGCCGTGGATCTCCACGCCGTCGAATCCGGCGTCCATGGCATTGCGCGCGGCGCGGCGATAGTCCTCGACGATGGCGGGAATCTCGTCGAGGCGCAGCGCCCGGGGCTCGGAGACGTCGGCGAATCCGCTTTCGATGAAGGTTTTGGTGTCGGCACGGATCGCGGACGGCGCCACCGGTACCTCGCCCTCGGGCAGCAGGCTCAGGTGCGAGACGCGGCCCACGTGCCACAGTTGGAGCACCATGCATCCGCCGGCGGCATGCACCGCGTCCGTGACCTTGCGCCAGCCGGCGACCTGTTCCGGCGAATGAATTCCCGGCGTGCGCAGATAGCCCTGGCCCATGGGACTGATCTGGGTCGCTTCGCTGATGATCAGGCCGGCGCTGGCGCGCTGCGCGTAGTAGGTGGCATGCAAGTCGGTGGGAACGTTGCCGTCCGCGGCGCGGTTGCGCGTCAGCGGCGCCATCGCGATGCGGTTGGCGAGCCTCAGCGCACCGACTGAAATCGGATCGAACAAGGAAGATGGGGCGGTCATCCGAAGCTCCGGAGTAGAGAAAGGGGGGCGGATCAATATACGAAATTGAATCGCACCCGGAGATGAATTTTGTCGTTCAGGCCATCGGACGCAAAGCGCGGCCCGTTCTGGCATAGTTGCGCCCCGTTTTTTCCGGGACTGCAAGGAACTGAGCGCCGCCATGACCACCACCTCGTTTCCCAAAGAGGACATCAAGGTTCTGCTGTTGGAGGGCCTGGCCCCGACCGCCGTCGAAACCTTCCGTGCCGCGGGCTACAGCAACATCGAGTATCACGAGAAGTCGCTGCCGCCCGCCGAACTGGCTGCGGCCGTGGCCGATGCGCATATCGTCGGTATCCGCTCGCGCAGCCACCTCACCGCCGATATCTTCCAGAATTCCCGCCGGCTCATGGCCGTGGGCTGTTTCTGCATCGGCACCAATCAGGTCGCGCTCGATGCCGCGCAGGCACGCGGCATCCCGGTGTTCAATGCGCCGTATTCGAATACCCGCAGCGTCGCCGAGCTGGTGATCGCCGAAGCGGTGATGCTGATGCGGCGCATTCCCGAGAAGAACATGGTCTGCCATCGTGGCGGCTGGGCCAAGAGCGCGGCCGGCAGCTACGAAGTGCGCGACAAGGTGCTCGGCATCGTCGGCTATGGCCACATCGGCACGCAGGTCGGTGTGCTCGCCGAAAGCATGGGCATGCGCGTGATCTACCACGACATCGAAACCCAGCTCGCGCTCGGCAATGCACGCGCCACGGCCAGTCTGGATGATCTGCTGGCGCGTGCCGACATCGTGACCCTGCATGTGCCGGAAACCCCGTCCACGCGCATGATGATCGCCGAGCCGCAGCTGGCCGCGATGAAGCAGGACGCGGTGCTGATCAACGCCTCGCGCGGTACCGTGGTCGATATCGATGCGCTGGCCGAACACCTGCGCAGCAAGCATCTGGCCGGCGCCGCGATCGACGTGTTCCCGGTGGAGCCGACCGGCAACAGCGATCCTTTCGAATCGCCGCTGGTGGGCATGGACAACGTGATTCTGACGCCGCATATCGGCGGCTCCACCGGCGAGGCGCAACAGAACATCGGCCTGGAAGTGGCCGCCAAACTGGTGCGCTACAGCGACAACGGTTCGACCCTGTCGGCCGTGAACTTTCCCGAAGTGTCGCTGCCGGAGCACATGGACAGCCGCCGCCTGCTGCACATCCACGAGAACGTGCCGGGCATGCTCAGCCGCATCAACGAGCTGTTCTCGGCCGGCGAAGTCAACGTGGATGCGCAGTTCCTGCAGACACGCGGCAAGGTCGGCTACGTGGTGATCGATGTCAGCGCCTCGGAAGCGCAGGCCAGGCAGCTCAAGGACGGCCTCGCGGCGATTCCGGGTACGCTGAAGACACGACTGCTTTACTAGGCGCTGTCGTCAGGAGATTTTAAGCCACAAGACCCAGCAACGAATCTGAGCGGCGGCGAGGAAGGAAGAGAGGTTCTTGGCGTATCGGGTTGCGATGCCGCGCCATTGCTTGAGGTGCAGGAATGCGTTTTCGACCAAGTGTCGGTGCCGATAGAGGTGCTTGTCGAATGAGCGCTGGACTTTGCGGTGCTTGCGAGGCGGGATGTCTGCCTGCATACCTTGCGCTTGCGCCT